>BNJV01001550.1_pt1 | contig 98845 bp, 181 predicted proteins | sample 8540591 | NCBI WGS metagenome assembly BNJV01 (sample SAMD00202457, study PRJDB9452) | human saliva metagenome | host: Homo sapiens | reverse complement strand
GACATCGAGGTCGTCGACCGTGGGGTGCAGTCCTGCAGGGGCCTGTCCCAGGATGGGGAATCCAGGATGCGATGGTTCGAGAATCGTTTTCTGGGAGACGTGGAACTGGTCGGCAATCGATGCCAGTGCGGTTGGATCGCAGATAGATCAAGGCCACAACAACACCTCTGGTACAGTCCTAGTGTGGGTTTTCGTCCTGCTCGGGAGGCTGGTGCCTCGCGAGTGCTGGGATGCGCTAGCGACAAGGTCGGTGATCTGTTCGCTGCTCAGACCTGTGCTAGAGTACATGGGAAGGCTCTAATTTCGATGACCGTGTTGGTACCTATCAATTATTCCGAAGTTGAGTTTTCCTCACGGATACCGACACGCACAACACGTCAATTAACTATTGCAGCCACCGATTCACACTCAAGCCCTAGTCATCTTAGCCGCGATAGCTTTGCATATTGTTTTCTCGCGTGAAGGGATGCGCTGGAGTTTTGCTTCGGTTTTTGCGGTGCAGTTCTTTGGCGCCGTGATGCTTGTCCTCGAAATGTGCTAGCGTCAAGTTTTCACCTGATGAGGACGCAGCGATGGAGGCTCGCTTTGTAAAGTGATTTGTATTGTCGTGTCTATTTGAAATGTCATTTGACGCAAAGGGTAGTTTTTCTGGTTTGCCACTTGAGAATCTACTGCTGCAGATGGGCAATACTCGTTATTAAGTCTTCGCTGACGCCGGGCTAACTCTAGTCGTCAATAAGGAATTGATCCGTATCGCCGTGACCTGATCGGTCGCTGAGAGGAATGATGCTTCGGCTGGAATAGGCCAGGGATTGCTATACAAACCGCGTGGAAGGATGGATGATCCCTTGAAGCTTATTCGCAGCTGCGGGCAACGCATGAGCGCTGACGAGGGTTTCACACGCTCAGTTATCCATGAATAAACCTCCTTCGGTCAGATCGCGAAAGCAAATCTAATCTGTAAGAACTTCAATGTCACTTCAAAATCGTGCATGAAGCTTTTAAGAATAGTCCGGTTGATGATAGCTGATGAAGGGATCCGATTGTTTTCGTTCCGCGCTCAAATTACATCTTTCGCAAGCTCAGGATGTGAAAATCGTTTACTACAAAAGCCGAGCGTTGAAGAGGCAACCCAGGATTCTCAGCCGAGGTGACGTTGACATCGCATTAGTCGATGTGAAAATGCCGAGAGAGAAAACTGATTGCAGCCAGCGGCTTGGGCGGAATCAGCTGCGCTGTCAAACACGTGTCATGCTGATGGCTGCGTCCGACCTCTGATGAACCTACAGAGGGAGCTCTCAGATCCAGTGCCCGAGGGTTGATTCCTGAAATCGGTAAGTCTCCAGCGCGATGCATGAAACAATTGTTCAGCAGTATCTATCGTGATGGCATAGTTTTCAATGGAATTCTGCCTGCGGCTGCAAAGTTTATCCGGTCGAAAACTTTGAAGGATTAACCTTAGTAGGCGGGAACTAGAGGTTTTAAACTTCGTTGCGCAAGGGTATTCGAACGCGCATGCATGTACTATTCATCTGTCAGAATCAAGAGTGAAGGCTCACGTCTCCATCATTGAGGCTTATTCATGGGGGTGTAGGTGAATATGATCTGAGACGGCGTTGATGGTGGTAGTAAGGTTGCGTAGGGGCGGCAGCAGTAGTCGGTGTGAAGGATGCGCCAGGTCAACTGCGCGATACTTCGTTCTAAGGAGTGTAGCAGGATAGTGCTGATTTTCTTGCTGAACTCCTTTTCACTGTCGGAGCAATTCATGACCGGCTGGTTTCTTGACCAGTAACCATCCCGGCACCGGTATAGCCTTATCACCAACATGGATGGTCTGATTAACTGTCGAGGAGTCGAGTCTTTGTGGCTGTGAGGTCGCAGGGGTGCTTGTCTGGAGAGGGGTGCGAGACCCAGGTAAGCACTCCCTGTCAGGGTGCAGCCACCCGATGGACCTGGTGACTCGGTGGTGTGTTTACCTGAGTACAGCTCTGGATGCCGCCAGGACCAGCAGGGCAGGGAGAGTACCGTCAATGATCAACTGCTGGTCGGGTCAGGTCCTCCAGTGAGGATCTCAGCGAAAGATTCTCGGCGATCATGGTGACGTGGGCGTGTGGATAATCCTACATGACCTGTGGGTTGAGAAATCTCAAAGATCTCCGCGAGAGCTCTTCGTGAGGTTATGGCAACGCTAAAAGTTATGAGGCGGATACTGGTGAAGAGCCGTTCGTGAGCCTGCAGTGTAGCTGGCCTTTGCGTGTGTGGATGCCTGCGCACAGTCGAGGACTTCCACTGGTGTCGAGTTTTGTGCTAGCATTCCCTACGGACGGCTTGTTCTTGTGATGATTTGCTTTTCACACCCAATTATCTCAAAAAGAGCAAGCCGTCCTTTACGTCTCTAACGCGTGTCAACAAAACCGTGAATAAGCCTCATTGATCGCGAAATCTGATGCTGACAACTGGCTGTGCTTGTTACTCGGGTCTTCGAGCAAGGTATGGCTCTCAAAATCAAAAATCCTATAGCCTTCTTCTCGTATGAGATGTGGGGCGCTAATGGAGCGCTCCGGCCTCCATGTGGGTAATGCTGAAATATGTCTGTAACTCTCGAACTACAAACCATAGCAATCTACTTGATTAATCTGAGTCAAGTCGCGTATGAATGAGCCTAGATTGGGTAGGGCTTTTTCTATAAACTTTTCGGTGAAACTAAAAGCAGGATCTTGTGCTTTTCAGCAGGACTTTGGTACTGCAAGGCGTCAAAGAGCTCTAGTAGCAATTTAGCTAGTGTTTTGAGAAGTGCTGGTGCTAGCAGGGACAGCTATCCTAGTAAAAACAACTATCTGAAGGGAATCTTGCCATGGCAAGGAAATTGTCGACCGTCGGTGCTGTACCGTTTGCTGTTACGGGTCTTCGTCAGGTGCCTTCGGAGCTATGTGCTTACTGAACTCTTGGGGGTGAGTGCAGTCGCTGCTCAGGCCATTGTACAGAAAGGCTGTGAGGTCGGGAGCTGGGGCATGTTCCTCGCCTCTATCGCCGCTACTGGTGGTACTCATCGGCTGCAGGGCATGGGGTACGCTGAAACTTATTATGTGGAAAGCCTTGAGGCTGCTCGTCGTCGCTTGAGCAAAAAGGAAACCGCGCTGATGAGATATCCGCACCTAGCGCGAGCGAATCTCTGGCCGTGATGGATCATCGATTCTCATGGTGTACCTAGCGAACTTGGGTCTCGATGATGGGCGGGTTTTCTCGAAATAATTGCCCGCCCATCTCATCCATAAACAGGCAAACGAGGAGAGTAGTTTGTCCAAAACAGTTGGCTTTGCGTAGTCACCCAGAAGTGGTCGTCGCCAGGTATATTATTTTGTTTTCAACGTCTGTTACCTTCTTGTTTTAGTATTGGGTGGTCTAATTCCTGCGGTAGAAAATATTGAGAACTGCGCAGCCTAGTAGTAGGGACTTTTCCAGATCACAATCCGGAACTGTCTTGTGATGTTGGGATTGTATTCTCCGTTGTGACGTTCGGAGTTTCTACGGTAACAATGTTAGTGGTAGGGAATGATGATCGGATGGTCAATGGGTATTTCTGTGGGCAACTCAAGTTAGTAGATGACCTTTCTTGCGTGCATGGGCCACCACTTTTGGAATTTGCTGCATTTATTCGCAGGAAGTGCAGGCCTGCTCCCCTGCGAGTAATAGCCTGAGTCGACGGTCCTCGAGCAAATCGTTTCAGCGGCCCTAAATCGCTTGAGGAATGCCTCATGCTGCTAGTGGCTGCGGGGGTTGTGGAGAACCCTCTCAATTGCTATAGTCAAAATCTTGAGAGTTATCCTTTGGTATACGTTTGTGCCGTTGGTGGTGATAGAGAGAAAAGCTGATAGACAATATTTTGCATCAGAATTTATTTTCATGTTTTGGGTAGAGATAATGCGTCATATAATGAATCTATTTCTAAGAGTATCGCGATCTAGCAGACATCTGTTCATTCTAAATGGCGTATATGGCTATGGGGGATCCGCGTTAGCCATCGGGATCGTGCAGATAATTGGGTATCCGGAGGCTTAGTCAGAATCGGTGGCTCAAAGAAGACGGCGCTGTGCGTGTCGAGTAGGCGCGAGGAAGGCTCAACTTCACAGAATAATTGATAGTACCAACACAGTCAATCGAAAAGTTGAGCCTTCCCCATGTACTCTCTAGCACAGGTCTTAGCAGCGAACAGATCACCGACCTTGTCGCACGCATCCATGACCTCCGCGAGGCACCAGCCTCCCGAGCAGGACGGAAAACCCACAGCTGTGGACTGTACAAGTGTGTTGTTGTGACCTCGATCTGTCTGCGATCCAACCGCACACAAGCATCGATTGCCGACCAGTTCCACGTCTCCCAGAAAACGATCTCTCGAACCATCGCATCCTGGATGCCCATCCTGGGACATGGCCCTGCAGGACTGCACTCCCACGGTCGACGACCCTCGATGTCAGCGAGACCACTCATCGTCGATGGCACCTTACTGCCGACCTGGTGCATGGCGCACCATGCCAGAACTGTACTCCGGCAAACACAAAACCACCGGCGTCAACGTCCGTTGCATGCGACCTGACAGGACGGCTCGCCTTCATCTCCGACCCGATGCCCGGCCGCACCCATGACGCACATGCACTGCACAGAAAGCCGGCCTACTCGACCACATCACCACCGGGCAACTCTATCGGCGACAAAGGATACATCGGACTCGGCATGATCACCCCATCCGAACCCAACCGAAACAACAACACACAGAAGAAGAAAAAGGTTCAACAAGTCAGTAAACGCGATACGCTACATGCAGTCGAACGAGTCATCGCCAACCCCAAAACTCTGGAGAATTCTCCACACCGACTACCGCAGACCCTTCACAACATTCCCAGAAACAATCACCACAGTAGCTGCACTGGAATTCCTGCAGAAAACACATTCTGACCAAGCCTCCCGGCAATGTTCCATTTTGTTCTCGCAAATCGAGAGCATGGGCCTGATATGTCTGATCTCCTGCTGGGATGGCGGAGAAAGCATTGGAAGTCGGGACCGCCTTGGACCTCACGAGCTGGAGTTGAATTGAGTACCAGCCTCGTGTTGGTTCGTAGATTTGCTATCGCAAGGTCTGGTGCGAAAGGCCGACTCTTTCCTGGCTGGCTTATGGGTCCAGTGTTAATCGGTTTGACGTTTCCGATCTGTTGACTGCCGTAACTGGGAGGTAAATCTTGTAACAAAGACCACTCTTTTGTGTCGCCTATATCCCACCATGGGTGTCGCTGTCTGGCTTTCTGCCCGGCCCAGAAACAAGATACTCTCGAATTGTAGATGTAGGGCTGGTACTTGCTACCCTTTGTTTGAGTGGATCTCTTGAGAGGAGAGCTATCTTCATGTTCAAAAACGATGTTCCGTCCAATCGTGACTGTTATACTACTGGTTTTGCTGGTACCCACTGTAGCTATTGGTAGCGAGATCTCAGGCAGGCTTTGAGTGAAGTGAAAACCGTTGAGGGTTAGCTGTTGCTGTCTTAGTCTGTTTGTTATTAGTTGTACTTTTTGATTCTCGGCGGAGGTCATCCTAAACTTGCCATGGCTTTCTTGGGTGGAGGAGGCGTGATGGTAGCTGCTGCTGCCTGGTTATTCCCTTGATGGTATCAGATGCTGTTATTTTTGGGAATGGCATTCATGTTCGGACTTTGCGTCTGGGCCGGAATCATAGTTACTGAAATGACAACCGATGAGAGTAAGTCTCATTTCTGAAAAGGGAAGGCCTTGAGGGCCGCAGCCGAATTATTTCTGGTGAGGCTACCGACCCGTATGGCTCTTAGGGTATCTCCGCGCATGGTTGTAATATTCATAGGAAGCCCACGGTGGGCGTTGCTCTTTCAGTTGCGGCGGCTATCAGGGCTTGGGGAAATGCAGCACTACTCAACTTGCGTGAGATCTCTGGGTTCTTCGATGCTGACAAAGCGGGATTATCGAATTCTACCCATGGTGTCTTGCTGGCTGGGTTACCTACCATTGTAATGACATTGTTTGCGCTCGCAGATTCTGCTGGGCTAGGGGCGCAGGGCTCTGAACTGCTATTTTCTGATCGACAAATCTGGCAATCGATGGCGCTAGAAGCTAGACATGTGGGGTTCACCCATGAAGTACTACCCCTGATTGCTCTTTATTGTACTCGCTGGGACACCGCTTATCACAACTTCTACCCTTGTGGGCTTTGTATCCTGCTGAACGGAATTTAGCTTTGGTATTGATTGCTACATGGATTGAGACAGAATTGTTTCGCATGGGTGTCTGCGTCCGCCACTTCCGGTTCGCCTCCCAGAAAGAGCACGGGTTATCTAGAAAATAATTACGGTAATCTTATTTAATGCCTTAGCTGGAATCGCGCTTGGCGGCATTCTTGGGTCTATGTTAGAGGTAGCCAAAGTTCATCTCAGGATGTAGTCACCTGGCTTTGGCTGCTGCCGCCTCGTGGAGTCTCTGGAACTGGATCCCTGCAATCGGTCTTGCTTTTCTCGGGATCTGGATTTTGATTCTTCTGTTCAGAGCTGGCGGTGGTTTCACCATAGAAGCGTGTAAGCAGAAGTATCCATAGCAAGGGAAAGCACATTGACTGGGTTTCTTTTCCCTATCGCAAGCCCTAAGTATTTGAGAGAGCACTTCATGTCGCCCGATGTTAGATGGACTATTTTTCTGTATCCTTGTTGGGGTAGCGAAATTCTGATCTGACCTGATGTATCGCGCCAAATCCTGGTTTATATCTTCTTCTCAGCTTTAATGGCCTTCTGCCATTCGTTTGGTCTCACTGGGCCAGCAGGGATGCTCGACCGCCTGCGTCATCATTTTCGAGATGGGGGCCTCCTCAAATACTTGCCTTAAGAGTAGGTTTTGTTACCATAGCATCTGCACTCACCTTTTATTATTGCTGTTGCCATGCTATTTGTCATTCTTGATATCCTATGATGCATTGTATTGGTCTCGCCTTACTCCAGTCGTTGCAGTTCTGGCAGCTGCTTCCATCGTGGCGCGACGCGGAAGTTTGGCAGATAGTCGCTTGTTGATTTTGGCTTTTATACAGGCATTTTTCTGTGCAGTTGTTTATGCACTCTTTCTCTGGCAAACCGTGTTTGGGATGCTTGATCTTCTCGTTATATTTGGAGTTTTTCTATGGGTCTGTTCCAGAAAGCAGAAGTTGGTATATCCGGGAGTTCGGCTATGACTATGGGGAGCGGTGAATGTTGTTGGATTGTCGGCCGGATATTGGCGCGCATCAACCTGTTTTTACAGATCTCAGCTTTTCATATTGATGGACCGGTGGTTCAGATTGGATGGCGCCTAATGGTTCTGGCAAGTCAACATTATTCGAGGTATTGGCTGGTTACCTAGTGCCTTTGGCGGGCAGTGTTAGTGTTAATGGACAGGAGGTTCGACCCGACATCGCCAGCAGGACTGAAAACTCAACGTAGTAGTCCTGCGCTTGTTCCTGGTGACAATCAGTGACCATCTGCATCTATATGGACGTAGATACGGATGCTCAACAGAATACTTGCGAGAGATTTCAGCGAACTCGGTTTAGAAGAACATTATTAAGCCTCCGGAGGCTCTGGCTCACAGGTACTCGCCGAAAAGCCTGGTTTGTTCTGCAATCTTTGCGGCTACTGAGCCCGTCTGGGTGCTTGACGAGCCTTTTAATGGCATTGATGTAGAGGCTACCAACAGGATGGGGAACCTTAAAGCAGCAGGCGTCGGATCGTCTTATATTGCTTTCTCCTCATTCGCTTCCTGTCTGAACACCCAAATTGATTGGTAACGAACCAACTGGTGCCTCTCAGATTGCAAGGCGATAAATTATGGATGATCTGTTCCTCCCGTTGGTTAGAGCTGATGCCTCACTGTCGAAAGAGAAGGACATGCTAAAGGTCATATCAATTTACATACTTGAAGGAGGTCATTCATACGGGCCTAGTAGTCTCTAATGGGAGCGGAAATCAACCTTGATGCATGTTATTGCTGATCTAATCCGCATCAAGTGAAAAAGCACAACGCCCTCAACAGATCGCCTTATTGACTTCAAGTCAAGGCCATCATCAGCGTCGACGGCTCACTGATCATCCTCCATCTTATCGCGCAGATCTGACATAGACGTAAAACGTCTACCTGAAATATTGCAAACGCTTCAGCTGGCACATCTGATCCATCAGTCGCCGCGTACTATGTCGCTAGGGCAATATCGGCTATAGGGCTTGTCGGAATCTTTGCTAGCAAGGCGCCAGTCTCTATTACTTGATGAGCCTTTCTTAGCCCTGGATTCAGAACGTAGCAGGGCTGGAGTCATTGATTAATAGATCGGCTTGGAGGAAGGCTGTGCTCTATATCTTCCTGCTGAGTTTGACCCTTAGCAAAAGGTGATTGATTCTCTTATTGTGTTGCAGTCTGGGAATGTGGAAATATTTTTGGTGATCTCGTATTCTTTTCTCGTCTCGGTCTGGGCAAATTCAGGTTATCGTCGCGCCGATTGATTTGAGAAATTTAGGTCTACTGTCGAGCGTGAATGGTCTCTGGAACCTTGAGGTGGATGGTTCCGTATGCTTCGGTTTCCCAATCGATCTATGGAAGAAATATTGCGGTTTTGTTTCCGCTGGAATCTTCCTATTAGGGGATATAGGGGAATATGGTCCAGACCTGAGGGGAGCCTTACGGCAGCTGGATACTATAATGGGACGGTGTATGAGTAATTTTTAATCGCTTTTAGGCATGTCAGGGTAGAGGCTGATAAGATTTTCACGATCCGGCAGAACTTCTGGCTGGCTAGTGCCTGCCTAGCCCTATCTAGTGTTTTGCCATGGGTTTTATTGCAGGCTTTGAGATTCCTCAAGGGTCAGGGCTTTACCTCTCTCCTCGTTAGAGGTTTTCATCCTTTTGCTTCGGCAATGCAAATACCTGCAAACACGATGATGGTTCTATTGGGAATCCGGACCTGTCTTCCGGATTTGAATGATGGAACCATGGCGCCGAATTTTCTGTACTGGGAAGGAAGGTGATATTTGCTAAGCTTCTGCTGGGGTTGGCTCTGGTTCTCGTTACGGTTTCTGGATTACCTCATCGACTCTGTTTGCTTGGCTAGTTTTGAGGTGGTGGAACTGTTACTGTTCTTCAAGAAGAGGGGCTTGTTGTTTACTGGTTTTCTTCTTATTTTATCCAACATTGTACCTTGGGAATATATTTCGTTTTTGGTCTGGTTCTAGCTGCTTTGACCCGAGTAGAAGCCTCTGCCATAACTATTGCCTTTGGGGAGTTTTTGGATATTTTTACCAGCGCTTGAGGGGTGCTATGCGAGCAATTTTTGTTGGGCAAAGTGATTTTGTTTTCATGTCGCCAATGAAAGCATCTCAAGTATTAGCTTCGAGTACTCCGGCGGCAACCTTTGGTGGTTGGATCGCCTGTGGCATCGGAGCCGCTTGTTTGGTCTGTGTTCTTTGATTGTGTTTTGGTTTTGGCTGGGTCCGAACTCATGATTACTCTGCTGATTTATCCATCGGATATACTCGGGGCGTTAGATGGATTTTTCTGACTGGGGCTGACCTGAGTTTGTGAGCGCCTGATTGCGTGGTTCCTGCGGCGAGGCGGCTAGAACAGACGCATCACGACCTAACCCACGGCCTTCCAGCATCAGTCGGCTCCGAAGGACCTTCACCCCAGGCTCAGGGCGGTCTCAGGGCCTCTCATGATTCAGTATCGAGACCGATCTGTGCGGTCCGAATCCGCCCGGTCTCGAGCTGGTGGGATGGCTGCGTCGTGGAGGTATCTCGCCTGGAGTCCATGCAGCAGGCCTCGCTCTGGCAGCGAGGGCAAGAAGGTCGATCAGCGTCACCATCTGCGCTGAGTTGACTCAGTCGCAATGCCGCAGCAGGCCGCCCCACCCAGAGGCGGCCCGCTTGTGGTCCTTCGCCCTGCGGATGCTCCCTGCTGTGGGCGGTCCGCCATCGAGTTCAGCGACGACTCGTCCGAGGGAGCCGAGCGATGGTCCTGATCCGGGCGTCTCAGCCGGGTCCTGACAGGGCCTTGGGTGGCGGCGTGCGGAGGCGCCGCGGGCGAGGTTACGAAGGTGCACTGCCAACCACGTGGATGATGTCATTTCCGCACCGAACGGCGTCGCGGCAGTTACGATGATCGGGTAACGTCCTCGACGGTGAGACTTCAGATCATGTTCGTAGTGCAGGAAACCCGGTGGATCGTCACGGTCCATGATCCGATGCCCTCGACGGCTTCCCGGAAGTCGAGAGGCGCTGAGATGTGCTCTGGTACCGCTGAAACCAGTGATATGCGGCGTGGTGGCCCGAGGCACTGATGGTGTTCAGATGGGCGATCCGGGCGACGATGGCGATGCGCTGCGCCCCTGCGATCTGCGCCGCAATAAGGGCGGCGTCAACATCGCGCGGCCGTCCTGATCCCGCTGAGCGCCTTCCTGATGGTCACCGGCGGCATGGTGATGGAAACGGCTGGTCGGCCTGATGGAACCAGCTCGAGGCCGGTAAGCCACCCCACTTCTGCAGATGCACACGGGGCGACTACTCGGGCTGACTCGCTCGGACCGTCTGCTGGGCAGCATCCCGAGATCGCTGACCGCGTGGTCGTGCGCATGCTCGATTACGACCCGCCGCGCTGACCTGGAGACAGGCCGCTGGCGATCTCTGGGGACATGGCAGTCAGGCAGCCTCGTCGAGAACCTGTTCGTCACCCAGAACCCCAGGTTCGACTCTCCTTCCCTGACGAGAACTCGCAGGGTGGCCCATCCCGAGACGGGGGATGGTGGGCGTGCCGGTCGCCCACCAGCAGAGGTCTGGCCTCCAGGCCGGTGACGTCCTCGGCATCAGGGACCACCGCGGGGTGCGGGTCGTTGCAGATCGCAGGATCGTATCAAGCGACCCGTGATGGCCTCTCCGGCGTCGACGGCCACCCGGTTCCCGGTCTCGGATGCCGACTCGCCGCCCCGAGCGAGCGTGGCGGTGGGAGCCCGGAGATCATCGCCGAGTACCGCCTGGCGGTGGGACCCCGGGCAGGCGCAGGCTCTCAGACCGCCTCACGCGGCGGATCCCGGCCCGCCGAAGAACGCGGGCTGGCGGTTACCTTCCGTGATGCGATCCAGATGATCAACGCCATCAGCGATGGGATAGTCGCCGTCGTGCTGGAAGCTCGCCAGCCTCCCTGCTGATCGCGATCGCCCGCTCAGCCTGCGTCGCATCCGCGGCACGCTGGAGACGAGGCACCAGATCGGGCGGACGAAGGCCATCGCCCGCCTGACGCCACGATCCGGGCCCGTTCCTGGTCAAATACCGGCTCACACCGCCGTCTCCTGCCTGCTCGCTGGGCACGCGGGCACTTTCCTGCTGACCCATGACCATCCAGGTCAACTACGCGAGGGCGCTACTGCGTGGATGTCGCGGGTGCCGGTGGTCGCGCTGGTGGTCTACGCCACCGTCATGGGCCTGTGCTGGGAAGGCGCGGGGTGAGACGGGCCCAGGTGGTCAACGCTCGTCCATGGCAGATGCCCGCTCGGCGACGCGGGATGGTGCGGCGGTCCTGGAAACTGCCCGCCGGGCCCACCGGCGCCCTCACTGATCGTCTCAAGGGCCGCAGCATGAACTAGGTTGGTCCTGCCTCGACTGGTGACGCAGGCCGCCTCGTGGGTGCTGATCCCGGCTGCGTTCTTCCACGCCGTCCAGGTCACGCCGCCGCTGAACCTGTTGACCACCTCTCGAGAGCCCCCAGTTCATCACCCACCTGGGCGCCCCCGAATACGACCTGCGCATCGACGTGAAGGGCGAGAACGCCGACGCGGAACGTGAGGCGATGCTGGCTGCCATGAGCGAGGACCCCGCTGCGGACGGACTCGTCTACGCGAACGTCATCCGGCAGGTCCAGGGCCCCGACGGGTGGGAGACGATGCGGCTGGAGGCCGGGCGACCACCGGGCTCCACTCGTCGAGTTCCTGAGGGCGCCACCGCCCGCGAGCGGGAGGTCGCCCTTGTCGGTGCTGAACGCCCGCAAGCCGGGGCCGGGCCTGGCCAGACCATCTCGATGCAGGCCGACGGGCAGCCCGAGACCCCGACGCACAGTGGCGGCCCGATCAGACGCAACCAGCGGCGGATACACCGCGAAACTGCGGCAAGGTCACCTCTGGAGCCGTCAGCTACATCTTCTGACGCCGACGTCGGGCCAGGCGTGGACGTCGATGCCGTCGCCTCGACTATGCGCAGCGATCCCCCAGCAGCACCGTGTTCCCTCGATGGCCCGGGCACGTCGCAGACCTCTCCCATGTGACCGGCGCTGCGCGGGCGCGGCGCTGGGTCTCGTGCGTGATGGGGATCGGCGTCGCGACGCTGATCACGGTGCTTTTCCTGCGCCTCCCGTCGATCTGACCTGACCGCCGCCAGCACGGGGTGCTGTCGGCGCTGGGCCCGGCGGGAGCTCGCGCCGCTGCGTCCAAGACCCTGCTGTGCGTCGTGCCGGTGCCTTGCGTGTTGTTCACCGTGACGGCAGGTGAGCGCCTGGCCGCGCGCGCCATCCTCGGCGGCGGCATGGATCACGCAGCTGGCGTTCGTGCCCAGCCCTCCGTCTGCGCCAGCCCGCTGGTGCTGAGCGCCTGCGGCGCTCTCGTCGCCTCCTGATGTCCCGTGTCCTGCCCGCGCCGACAAGAGCCCTGGCCCGCCCGGCAGTGAAAGGAACCATGCGGCGCTATGAAGTGATGCTTTGCAAACGCCACGGGTCTCACCAAGACCTACGAGTCGGCAGACCCACCGGTCCAGGTCCCTCGACGGCATCGACCTGGAGGTGCGCTCCGGGGAGTTCTCGTCGTCATGGGGCCTCTGGTCCGGGAAGTCGACGCTGCTGGGACAGCCTCTCCGGCATGGACTGGCCGACTGGCGGGCAGGTGCTGCTCAGTGGCCAGGACCTGACCGGCTGAGTAACCTGAGATGAGCCACCATGCGCTGACCACGATGGGGTTCGTGTTCCAGCAGGCCCATACTGCTGCCGAACCCGTCGCCCGGGGACAACATCCTGCCGCTGCGCTGAAGGCCTCCCCTGAGTCCCGCGACGCCGCGAGGAAGCGCGTCGACCAGCTGATGGAGCGCTTCGACATCGAGCACGTGGCCACACACGGCGTCACCGAGGTCTCCGGTGGGCAACTGCAGCGTGCCGCGCTGTGCCGGGCCATCGCGACCGAGCCGAAGATCCTGTTCCGCCGACGAGCCGACAGGTGCCTCAACAGCACGGTCACGCAGAGGTGATGAAAGCCCTCAACGACATCAATGTGGAGGGGACCACCATCGTCATGGTCACCCACGACCCCGCCTGCGCAGTCCTCGCGGACCGGGTCGTCTACCTGCGCGACGGAGCCCTGGCCGGCGAGCACAACCTGGGGGCCTGGGACAGTGAGGACACTGGGAGACGCCAGGAGGACTTGCAGAACTGGCTGAGCGGTCTGGGATTCGATCCCGACCGCATCCGCGCGTGTCGGTCTTTTCGGATGACCCTGGCCGGGCTCCGTGTCTCGAAGGTCGCCACCTGGTTAGGCTGGTTACAGGGGAACAGATCCACAAGCGCTTCAGGTGAGTTGCAGGCGCGTAGACGGAGGTGATGATGGTTTTCGACTGGCTGGGCAGGAAGCAAACCAGCCGCTGATTACGCGACGGTCGACCTCTGGTCTTGAAGGCCGAGGCCCTGGCAGCGGAGGGGAAGCTGGCCCCCGTACCTGCTTCCGGTGCGTTTCGGCGGGCCAGAGCTACCCCGAACCGGCTTCGTCCCCGCCGGCATCGTCGAGCGCAAGGACCTCGCGACGAGAAGGTGGCCAGTCCATCTCGAGCACCGCCGACGGCTACTCCTGCACGCCTGAATACCGCGATGAAAGGCGTCATACCCGTTCCGTCTGGAAGGCATAGGGCCACCGAGGAGGAGTCCCGGTCTACCGTGGAGCATCGATGTGGTGAGCGGCACGCCAGGCGCGCCGCGAGGTGAGGTGCGCTGGGTGCGCGTCGGTGGTGATTCCGCGGTGCGGGATTGCTGGAGCCTTGACACCCGTTCAGGTCCTCTGATGAGGGGCCGATACTGGGTTCATGGAGAAAGTGACTCACCGTGCCGGAGACGATGCTGCTGACCCTGCATGCCCGTGCCCAGTACTCCCAGTCCCATCCGCACCTGCTGTCCGACCCGCAGGCCATCGACATGGTCGCGCGGCTCGACTACGACTTCTCCGCCGCCCGCTCCGACCGGGCCATGGCTGCCGGGACCGCGGCACGCACCCTGCTGTTTCGACGATCTCGTCCGCGACTTCCTCGCCCAGCACCCCGGCGGCACGGTCGTCAACATCGCCTGCGGGCTGGACACCCGGTTCCATCGCGTCGACGACGGGCAGGTGCGGTGGTACGACCTCGATCTGCCATCGGTGATCGAACTCAGGGAGCGGTTGCTAGGGCGCATCGAGCGAGTCCAGATGATCGCCGCCTCCGCCATGGACCCCGGATGGCCGCAGCAGGTGGAGGCCACCAGCGAGGTGCTGGTCATCGTCGAAGGACTGATCATGTACCTGACCGCCCAGGACCTGAGATCCCTGATGGGCCTGATCCACGACCCCTTCCCTGGGCGACGGCGCTGGTCGAGGCCGCGACGTTGTTCCAGCGCTTTCGGGAGGGAGAAGTCGATAGCCGCGTCCGGGGCGCGACTCACCCACGGCTGCCGCAACGGCGCCGAGTTCTGCGCGTACTGTCGCGCCCGGCTTCCGTCCAGAGCGCGACGTCCTCCTGTCCGAGGGGATGAGGCGGATCGACCCTCGGACCCGGTTCTTCACCTGGATCCCGTTGTTCCGGCTGATCGAGGAGAGGATCCTGGTCCTGAGGGCTCTGCCGTAGAGACCGGCTGATTTGCCGCGGCCAGGCGGGTGCTGAGCCGTCCCTAGGCCACAGACAGCGCGAAGCACACCACCCCGCGGCCGGCCGGGGCACATCTTCGCCATTGCTGACCAGACATTCTGTCTGCCGGGCTGCGTGTCGGCCATGTGGAGGTCCTAGAACCGTCCGATTGCCTCCGGGCCGGGTGAAATTAGTAGCAGCACGGGATCTCGATTCTGCCTGGGATTCGCTGTCCTTCGGGTAGATACGCAAAGACTGATGTACCCTATTGCGGCAAGGCGGCGAGGGGTAGCCTCGTAGCAACAGCTGAACAAGTTCCTCGCGATTGTGGTAGGGCATTCTGCTATTTGGACTTAGCCTGCGGCTAGTCGTGTGGGGGACTACTGAACTCTATGAAGAGGTGAAGAATAATGCCTGTTGTCAAGTTGAACAAGAACCGGCGTGCGGTACTTTTCCCGCTGTTCTGCGGGATCGTGTGCCTGGCGCTGTCTCTTTTCCTGCCTCTGTTCCAGCACCAGCGAGTGTGGGCTCGCTGCTGGTGTTCATCACTCTGCTTGCTGCTTTAGTTGTGGAGATACGAGGCCGCCGCCCGACGAGACCAGCGCGACTCAGCAAAGTGCTTGTAGTAGCCATTGCCGTCGCGGCTGCGGTCACGGCATTTGCGCTGGCAGTGAGCCAGATGCCAGCCCAATCTGCGCATGCAGTCGTTGACGAGGACTCAACCACCATGCACTTACGCTGAGCCTGACCTGAAGCAGATCACGGCTGCGCATGAAAAGGCAAAGCAGCTATCAAGTGAACAGACCTCCCAGCTGAGCGACCGGGGCGCAGAGGGTCTGCCATGCACCCACAGTGGCGCGGAGATAGCTCTGCAGATGCCACAAAGCCCATGAAATTGAAAGGCGAGACGATTCTGGGGATTCCTCTCGCATCAGATGGGGCCCTGTCTCAGCAGAACAAGGTCCTCTCTACCTTTGCAGAGAGCGGGGCCGTCATTCAAGAGATCTATGGACAGTTGATTTTCCGATGACACTGTGAATGTCCGAGTCTGGAATGATGCAGCGACCCCAGCAAACACTAATAAAGACCAGCCATGGCTGGTGCGGCTCAGTGGGACTCTCCAGGTGTGCGATGACGATGTCCAGCCTGGTGTCAGCCCTCGGCGCAGGGAGTGAGGGCTGGTGCGTGGCGCGGTCCTGCGAGCAGGGTCGTCCCGTCCGCCGGGGCTGGGGCTGACGTCGCCGGGTGGTGTGGACAGTCTGTCGACAAATTTGGTGACAAACGGTGCAAAGGACCGTACAATCTCTGATGTTAACGCTAACCTCGGAGACTCGGACGAGACGCAGCCGCCTTCCGTTCCGGAGACCGACCGATTACGACAAGGGAGTTCGTGCGAAGTATCGTCGTGCAGCAGCCGCGCTGCATGTGCCACCCTGGCCCTCGGGCTCGGGGCCTGTTCTGGGGGATCCAAGGACAAGAGCGCGCAGGCCGGCAAGATGTACACCTGGGTGTCCAACGAATCCGACCGCGCCCAGTGGGACACCTTCGTCAAGGGCGTCCAGGAAACCGATCCCCAACTTCAAGCTCGACATCGAGGGGACCCAGCTTCCAGGACTACTGGACCAAGATCAAGACCCGCATGTCGTCCTCCGACGCGCCCTGCATCGTCACCACGCAGGCGGCCCGCGCCCAGGAGCTCGGCGAACTCCTCGCCCCGCCTCGACGACCTCGCCAGGGAAGCAGGCCTCGACCTGACCAGTACAACCAGGCCATGATGCGCGGCATGACGGTCGACAGGAAGGTCCGCCATTCCCTACGACGCCGAGCCGATGGTGATGTTCTACAACAAGACCATAGTTCGCCCAGGCCGGGCTGAAGGAACCCGGGCACCGACTACACTACGAGCAGTTCCTCTCCGACGCCAAGGCGCTCACCAAGGACGGCGTGCGGGGCTTCGCCGTCGCGCCCGACCTCAGCTACCCCTACCTGCCGTTCGCCTTCGCCAACGGCAACGTCCCCGTCAAGGACGGCAAGCTGACATCACCGATCCCGGGCTTCGTCGCCGACATCCAGCAGACCTTCGACCTGGTCGGCAAGGAGAGATGTCGCCGCCGCCCCGAGTCCCGCGGACCCCACTGACGTCCCGATGCAGGGGCTTCCAGGCCAAGAAGGTGGCCATGGTGATTGAGGGGCCCGTGGTTCTACTCGACCATCCGCCAGGAATGGAGAGACGAGGTCGCGTCGCCGTCGTCCCCGTCGAAGAGCGGCAAAGCCTGTCGGCATGATCCAGGGCTCCGGTTTCGGCATCTCCGCGCAAATGCGCTCCGACAAGAAGGCCGCCTTCCAGAACATCATGAAGATGACCACCCCGAGGTCGTGGCCTACGTCGGCAAGAACCGCGGCACCGTGCCCCTCCATCGACGCGTCGCTGTCCGGGTTGGGCCGAGGCAAGCCCGCTCAGGACGCCGAGGTCGATGAAGGCCCTGCCTCGCTGACGGGCAGCCGCTGGTGACCACTTCCACCTGGAACCAGGTGGTGACCCAGTTCACCCAGTACTCCCCGGAGGGTACCCTGCGGCACCCGCACCGCCGAGGACATCCTGGGAACCATTGAGAAGTCAGTGAACTGATCCAGATGACGACGGTGGCCGAGCCGTCGGCCCGAGCTGAAGGTGAGGAAGGCCCGCAAAGCCCGGCGTCAACCAGCGGTCTGCTGGCCTTCTTCCACCTCGCTCCGGGCATGAGCGGCTTCCTGATCTTCATCGTGATCCCGCTGATCGCCTCCATCGCGATCAGCCTCCACAACTGGCCCCTCTATGGGGACCCCAAGTTCGTCGGCGCGGAGAACTACGCGCGACTGCTCTCCGGCCAGGACCCGGCGTTCTAGCACGGTGCTGGGCAACACCCTGGTGTTTCGCCATCGGCTACACGCCGTGAACCTCGTGGTCTCGACGGGCATCGCGGTCAGCGTCACTCCGCTGCCCGACTGGGCCCCCGTTCTTCCGGGTGCTGTTCTTCATCCCCGTCGTCACCCCCATGGTGGCCAACGCCCTCATCTGGCGGGTCATGCTCGACGACCAGGGCGTGATCAACGGGATTCTGGCGGCCATCGGCATCACGGGCCCCTCCTGGCTGGGTCACCCGACCTGGGCGATGGTCTCGCTGATCCTGATGTCGCTGTGGCGGGCCATCGTTACAACATCGTCGTGCTGGCCGCCGGCCTGAACAACATCAACCCCGCGATCATGGAGGCCTCCAGGATCGACGGCACCACCGCGTGGAGCCGGTTCTGGCGGGTCACCTTCCCGATGCTCTCGCCGTCGCTGTTCTTCGCCTCCGTGATGACGGTGATCGGGGCCTTCAAGGTGTTCACCCAGCCGTTCATGCTGACCAAGGGCGGTCCGGGCGAGTCGACGAACACCCTGGTGCTGCACCTGTACCGCAGCGCCTTCTCCTACGACAAGCTCGGGCCTGGCGTCGTCGCTGGCGTGGGTGCTCTTCGTGCTGGTGATGCTGATGACGGCTCTGCAGTTCGTCGGTCAGAAGAGGTGGGTCAACTATGACTCCTGACAGGACGCGCCCCGCCGCTGGGGCAAGGTCGTCTCGAAGACGCTGCTGGTGGTCGTGGCCGTTGGCGTCTCGTCTCGCCCTTCGCGTGGATGCTCTTCTCCGCGCTGAGCCGAGCAACCAGGTGCTGTCCACCGGGCGCTGACCCTGCTTGGCGACGCGGTGCGCTGGGACAACTTCGCGGAGGCCTTCACCTCCATCCCGTTCAGGCAGATCCTGGTCAACACCTTCGCCTACGCGCTCGTCGGGACCCTCATCACCGTGGTGGTCTCCGTGCTGAACGCCTACGCCTTCGCGCGCCTGGAGTTCCCGGGACGCTCCGCCCGCTGTTCTCGGTCTTCATCGCCACCTGGTGCTGCCCATCGAGGTCCTCGTCATTCCTCTGTTCCTGGGGCTCGACGCCTTTCGAGCTCGTCGACACCTACCCGGCGATCGTCCTGCCCTTCGCCTTCGGGGCCTTCGGTACCTTCATGCTGCGAGCAGTTCCTGCTCTCGCTGCCCGGCGACTACGGGGAGGCCGCCCGGATCGACGGCGCGGGCCAGGTGAAGATCCTGTTCCACGTGATCATCCCGCTGCTGCGCGGTCCATCGCCGTCGTGGCGGCCTTCGCCTTCATCGACTACTGGAACGCCTTCCTGTGGCCGCTGATCATCATCAACAGCACCGACAAGGGCCCCTCTGCAGCTGGGCCTGTCCATGTTCACCAGGGGAACGCGGCACGGACTGGGGGCCGCTGATGGCCGCGTCCACGATCGCGGTGCTCGCCAGCCTCGTGATCGTCGTGGCGATGCAGAAACAACTCGGCGAAGGGCCTCGAAGCATGGGAGGATTCGGTGGCCGCTGACCTGGAGGCATCGATTCGAACGCGACGCTGGGACGCTGGGCGGCGCTCAGCGCGACCCCCGGAGTGGTTCCGGCGCGCCAAGCTCGCTCTTCATCCACTGGGGGCCGTACTCGGTCCCCGCCTGCAGAGCTATCCGTCGCCCAGCTGCGGCGAGATCCCGCCGACCGAGTGGTTTCAGGCACAAACCCCTACGCCGAGTGGTACTACAACACCATCCGGCTCGAGGGCGGCCCCGCGCAGCTCCACCACCTGCAGGTGCACGGCGGCTGCGACTACGACGACTTCCTCGACCAGTGGCGGGCCGAGAGGTTCGACGCCGACGCCGCCGTCGCCGAACTGGTGGCGGCCGGCGGGATCGCATGTGATGGTCACCACCAAGCACCACGACGGCGTGTGCCTGTGGGATGCGCCCGGCACCGGCGACCGCAACACCGTCCGCCGCGGACCCCAGGGCGCGACCTGGTGGAAATGTGAGTGGGCTGACGCCGCGCGCGCGCGCCGGGATCCGGTTCGGGCGCCTACTACTCCGGCGGCCTGGACTGGCATGCCGCGCCGACGGTGCCGATCGGGCTGCGCGACGACTGGGAGCTGACCGAGCGTCCCTCGGGCAGGGAGCTACGCCTCCTGCGCCGCCAGTCACCTGCGTGACCTGATCGCCCGCTACCGCCCCTGACGTGCTGTGGAACGACATCAACTGGCCGGACGCCGGCAGGACTTTCGGACCCGGACGGCATCGGCACCGTGTTCGAGAGTACTACGCCGCCACCGGAGGGCCTGGTCAACGACCGCTGGCAGGGTGCCCCACCAGGGACTATGCCACCAGCGAGTACAAGCACCTCCAGCAGTGCGGAGACGGCGGTGTGGGAGCACTGCCGCGGGGTGGGGCTGTCGTTCGGCTACAACGCCGCCGAGGGTCCCGAGGCATGCCATGACCCCGCTGGAGCTGATGAGGCATCTCGTCGACATCGTGTGGCGGGGGCGGGCGGATGTCTGCTGGGGCGTCGGGTCCGAAGGCCGACGGGACGCTGCCCGCATGGCAGTCCGAGATCCTCGCGGGCGTCGGGCGCTGGATGCGGGTGCGCCGGGCAGCTGGCTGCCCGACTTCGTCGCGGACGGCGAGCTGGAGGTCGAGGGGCGCGTGGACGCGGCTGGGACGCTCCGGCGAACGCCGCCTGCTGTTCATCGACGCCGACCAGGTCGTCGCGGTCGCCACTGGCACGTCCTCACCCCGACTGGGCCACCGTGGAAGACGGCCGCCTGCAGCCGGCCGCCGACCGTCCTGGCCCGGCCGTCCTGGAACTGCCCTGATGCAGCTGCGAGACCCAAGCGCCCAGCCGGGTCCGTCAGGGGCGGATGACCGGGCGTCCTCTGGGTAGGGGGTGGAAAAACCTGATTTTCAAAATCAACTACAATCGCATTAAAAATATTTATGTGCGTCGTCTTTATAGACCTCATATAGCTTATGCTTTGTGGATTTGATATTACTTAGGAGCCTTGGCTCAAAGTTAGGTTCCCGAGTTGTTGAGTGTGGTCTCTTCGAGCCTGTAGGGGCAGGATTCAGGCCGTCTGGGACTGCGCGGGCTGAGCAGGCTGGGAGAGCGGTCTCAGGCCATTTCCGCCGGAGCGATAAGGCCGATCTCGCAGGGGCTCGGCTGACCCTCTCGGCCGGCGGCGGACGACGGATTCCGCGGATTCCCCTGTCGTATCTTTAGCTATTTTCATTGTCGTATTTTTGGCCAATTTTTCCCAAGATGACCGTATTAGCCGCCCGTGTTGGCGTCGCCGATTCCCTGCCGTACCAAGCTCTCACGTCGCCCTGATGGCCCCTGATGTCACCGCTAACAATGCGTCATCCTTTTCGGACCTTTTCCGCTCTGACTAGGAATATGTGTGTTTGAGGTGGTGCCGATACTCTGTAGGCGTACCACCACCGCCGCCCAGCGTCCGCGAGTCGTCTAGGGCCAGCTATGCGCGTTGATCTGACTGGCAGAGACGCGCGACTCTGATCGACGCCCGACGAGCGCCGCCCGCTAGCAGTCCACGAGTATCCATCGTTATCCCGACGAAAGATGAGGCCAAGAACCTGGAGTGCTGCTTCCAGATCTGCCTGATGCATGGATAGCTCGATCGTGCTTGTGGACGCGGGTTCCACTGATGGCACGAGTCGACGCTGCTCGTCGCCATCTTGTCCAACGTGCGTGCCGTCGAGCAAACGCGTACGGGCAAGGGCACGCCTTAGTCTGCCGTGGATGTATGCCGCCGCCGGGATGTCATCGTCACGCTTGATGCCGACGTCAGCCGACCCTGCGAGATCCCTGGCGTTTGTCGACGCCCCCAGTCGACGAGCGAACTTCACGCCGAAAGGGTCGCGCTACATGTCAGAGGAGGATCGTCGACCTGACCCGCTTACGCGCAGCGGGCAACGCTGGAGCCTTCTCAACTCTCCTTAGCAACCTTAGTTTGGGCATCGAAATTCACCGACCTCTTGCCACGGCTACATCGCCTTCTGGTCCGACGTCCCGCCCGCCTTGCAGGCTTCACCCGGACCCGGACCAGCCCCAGCCCGCTGACGGCAGCTGCATCACGGGGTGACGGCTTTCAGAGTTGAGACCCTCCTGACGGTGCGCGTCGCATGCAGGCGGGCCAGCGGTCACCGAGGGTGCCCAGTTTTGAACTCGACCGCATCCATGGCGAGAGCTTAACCTCGCGCACCAACCGCTGACGGGCGGCGGGTGCTGCGCACGATCGCGGCCGAGACGCTCCCGCGAGGCAGCCATAGCGCCTCCCAGCCCCGTCGCGAGCTCGGCGCGGCAGCATCATGCCGTCCACGCGGCTGCGTCTCACGTGACTGGGGAACAGGCGGGATGCCCCGCGCACGATGCCCTGGGTGCATTCTGAACGGTGCCCGCTGGCAGGGCGCGCTGAGAGGTGGACCCTCGCCATGCTGGACAGTGTCACCATCGTCGTGCGCGCCTGCGCCCTGGACCGCTGGGCGGACCCCAGCGACGGGGTGCGGCGCGCCTAGCTAGCTCCGTCCGCGCGCGACGGCCGGGTTCTTGCCGTCATCCACGACCACAACGACGAGCCTCGCGGGCCGCCGGTGAGCCTCGCCCGGCCTGCGCTCGTGAACGTGTCGCCTGCCCAACACCCGCCGCCAGGGGCCGTCGGGGCCAGGAACGCGGCGACTCGGTCCCGTGAGCGACAGGTGTGCGGTGGTGTTCCTCGACGACGACGCCACCCTGAGCCAGGCCGGAGGCGCTTGACCGCACTGCCCTGCGTTCGGCGACCAGGACGTACTCATCACGGGTGGCGCGGCAGCCTGTGGCCCGACCACGCCGGCAGGCCCGTCTCTGCTGCCCGCTGCCCCGTCAGGACGGGGTGAGCTGGACTGGGTGGTCGGCTGCACCCACGCGCCAGCCTACCACGGTGGCCCCCGTGCGCAACGTCATGGGCTGCAACATGGCGTTCAGGGGCTGAGGTGTTCGGCACGGCGGGGCTGTTCGGCGAGGATCTCAGCCCGGTCGGCGTGTGCCGTACGGCTGCGAGGAGACAGAGCTGTGTATCCGCGCAGCCCAGCAGCGTCCCTGGGCCAAGATCCTCTTCGAACCGCGTAGCCTGCGCGTCACCACGTGAGTCGGGACCGGCTGACGTGGCGCCATCTGTAGGGTGCCGCTCCTACGCCGAGGGCATCCGAAGGCGGCTGTCACCGAGGCGCACCACCCGCAGGCATCGCCGTCCACCGAGACGGCAGCCACCCGGGTCCTGCCGCGTGGTGTCCTGCGTGAGCTCGGCTCGTTCCCTGCGCACCCGCCCGCCGGGCTGGAGCGCGTTCGCGATCGCTCCCGCGCTCGCGACGACCGGTTTCGGTTACATCGCTCGCCGCATCGCCATCCGGCGCCGCAGATCCCAGCCGAACTGATATGGAGGACCATCGGTGACCAACCCTGCTCGTCTTTGCGCGTCGATCCTCGTATCCGTGCTCGACCCGGTGCGAGCCCGGCGTGTGAGTCATTTCTGTCCAGTGAGCAGCTCGATGCTCCGGGCCCACGCATCCGCTGCACCTGCGGCTGTCAGCCCCGGAATGCCCGGCCGTTGCAGATCCCAGCCCTGATCCGCCAGAGGAGACCTTCGGCGGTGACTACGCCTACATTTCCTCCTCCCTACTTGTGGGTGGAGCACGCGAAACGGTTCACTGATCAGGCGGTGGAGACCTGGGTCTGGCTGGACAGCTTCGTCGTCGAGGTGGCTGCCGATCGACGATACCGCTCCAGCATGTCGTCGACCGCGCATCAGGTGTCTTGGGATCGAGCCGAGTCTCAACTGCGGTGCCGCCGCCCGCAACAAGGGGTTCCTGTGCTCAGGGCGTTCCTCGATCAGGATGTGGCGGCGCAGGTGCGCGACGAGCATGGCCCGGCCGATCTGGTCGTGGCCAACAATGTGGGCGCACATCCCCGACGTCCTCGGCTTCACCGCCGGGCTGCGTGGACTGGTCGCGGACCACGGCCGGGTCTCGATTGAGGTGCACCATGCGCTCTCGCTCGTCACCGCAGCCCAGTTCGACACGGTCTACCACGAGCATTTCCAGTACTGGACGGTGCTCGCCGCTCGCCGTGGGCTTGCGGCCGGCGGGCTGAAGCTCGTCGACGTGGAGCCCCTGCCCACCCACGGTGGTCTCGATCCGCCTGTGGGCGGCTCCGGCGGAGGCCGGCGTTGCCGAACACCCGAGGGTCGGCCCAGGTCGAGCGGCGGCGGAGCGGGAGGCCGGTCTCGACACCCTGACGGCTACCTCGGTCTCGCGGACCGGGTAGCGAAGATCCGCGACGACCTGGTCGCCTTCCTGATCGAGGCCCGGCGCGCAGGCCGCCGGGTGGTCGCATATGGTGCGCCCGGCAAGGGCAACACCCTGCTGAACTATTGCGGTATCCGTCCTGACCTGGTGGCCTACGCCGCCGACCGCAACGTGTTCAAGCATGGCTGCTACACCCGGAACCCGGATTCCGGTGGTCTCGCCAGAGCATCTGATCGAGGACGCCCCGACGACGTCCTCGTCCTGCCGTGGAACCTGCGCGATGAGATCACCCGCGCAGCCTCGCGGAAACCCTCAAGCAGCCTGGCACCTGGCTCATCTGGCCGATGCCAGACCTCGACATCGAAAAACCCTGGGGAGATGAAAGTTGTACTGTTCTGCGGCGGCTACGGCATGCGCATGCGCTGCTGCCATGGCGAAGGTTTGCCCAAGCCGCTCCAGCCCTGTCGGCGACCTGCCGCCGTGGTGCATGTCACGAGCCACTACGCCAGCTTCGGCCACACGGACTTCGTGCAGCCTCGGCTACGCGGCGGATCAGGTCAGGGAGACAGTGGCCCAGGTGGTCGCCCGCTACCCGCGCGCACGCTTATGGAATATTGATTATGTCGACACGGGGTTAAAGACGCCGATCGGCGAACGGTTATGGCGGGTGCGGCACCTCGCAGCCGACCAGCCGATGTTCTTAGCAAACATGCCGACGTCTTTCACCGACGCCTCAATAGACGCCATGGTCGCCCGGATGAATGCCTCACCGGATGCGGCGGCGATGATGCTGGCGGTACGCCCGCAGGCCCTCGTTCCATGTGCTTGACGTCCGCGACGGCGACGCTGTCGCTGGGTTCCGCATAGCGTCCGGACCTGCTGCTGCACGAGAGACGGCGGGTACCTGGTGCTGCGCCAGGCGGTCTTTCAACCACCTCGGCGCGGACGTGACCTGGACGACGCGTTCAATGCGCTCGCACCCGAGTGGCCGCGTGCTGGCGTTCAAGCACGACGGGTTCTGGATGCCTGCCGACACCTTCCAAGGAACGTGCCGTCCTGGACGAGATGTACGAGTCCGGGAACGCACCGTGGGCCCGCTCCCTGGCGATGGTGCTCGCAGATCCTCGAGGCCGATCAGGCACCTTGCGCCTCGTGGCAGCGCACTGCGACGATATCGCGATTGGTGCCGGCGCCACCGTCAGGATGTCTGTACCAGGCCAACCCAGGATGCGGGTGACGGCACTTGTGCTGACTCGGCGCCGGGACCGTCCGCGAGGACGAGGAAGCGTGCTGCCCTAGCGGAGCTGTGTGCGGGAGCAGCCCTGGAGGTCGGCATCGCAGGGTTCCCCGACAACCGCCTCCCGGGTAGCTGGGCGGAGTGCGAAGAACGCCGTCGTGAGGCTCCGCGAGGCGGGTGACCCGACCTGGTCATCGGACCGCAGCCGGGTGACATGCACCAGGACCACCGGCTCGTCGCCGAGCTGACTGCCCAGCTCTTCCGCAGCCAGCCGGTGTGGGGGCTACGAGATCGCGAAGTACGAGTCGATTCTGCCCGCCACGAGCAATCTTCGTCCCAGTCGGAGAGCGCGGTACGCGCGAAGATCGACGTGATCACCCGCCACTACCCCAGCCAGGCGGATCACCCATGGTTCGACGCCGAGGCGTTCACCGCGCTCATGCGGTTGCGCGGCGTCCAGTGCCACTCAGCGGTACGCCGAGGCGTTCGTCGTACCAACCACTGTTGTGAAGATTGGAGTACACGAATGAAGGTCCCGCTCACCGGCAACCAGGGATACCTCGGCACCGTCATGACCCCGGTGCTACAGGCCGCGGGCCACGAGGTGACCGGTCTGGATACCGGCTGGTTCGCCGGCTGTGTGCTGGGACCCGTCCCAGCGACCCGCCCACCCTGCAGCGTGACCTGCGCGACGTGACCGCCTCGACCTGGAGGGCTTCGACGCGGTCATCCACCCTCGCCGCGCTGTCGAACGACCCGCTGGGGACACCTCGCCCCAAGATCACCGAGGACATCAACCACCTCGCCTCGGTGCAGCTGGCCGAGCGCGCGAAGCAGGCGGGGTGGGACGTTTTCGTCTGACTCGTCGACGTGCAGCGTCTGATGGGGCTGCGGGCGATGGGCTCGTCGCGGAGGATGCCGAGGCTCGCACCGGTCACGCCCTACGCGGTCAGCAAGGTGCGTGTCGAGTCGGACCTCGACGGCCTCACCGACCAGGACTTCTGCACCGTCTCGCTGCGCAACGCCACGGCCTTCGGCTTCTCCCGCGCCTGCGTGCCGACATCGTGCCAACAACCTCGTCGGCCAGCCCCTGCTCTCTGGGTGAGGTGCTCGTCCTGTCCGACGGCACCCCATGGCGTCCGCTCGTCCACGCTCGCCGACATCGCCGACGTCTTCGCGGCCGCCCTGGCCGCGCCCGCCGACGAGATCCGGGGTGAGAAGATCAACGTCGGCTCCGAGGGAGAACAACGTGACCGTCGCCGACATCGCGGAGGTCGTGGCCGCCGAGACCGGGGCGTCGGTGCGGATCACGGGCGAGGGCCGGCAACGATCCGCGCTCCTACCGGGTGGACTTCTCCCGGCTGCGCCGCCTGCCGCCTGGGGCGACGGTGCGTCAGCAGCATCCTCGACGGGAGCCCGCGAGCTGGCGGCCGCCTACCGCGAGTACGGCATGAACGACTGACATCTTCACCACAGGTTCGTCCGTCTCGCCCGCATCCGGGAGCTGCAGGAGGGCTCCAGCTCGACGACAACCTCCGGGCGGTGAGAAATGACCTCGAGGTTCCCACAGCAGGCGAGGCCGGATGATCCCGATCGACACAGCAGTCGGGGCACACCAGCTGCGCCCAGGACCCGGCGGCCCGGTCGCGGCTCGCTCGCGACCACCTCGCCGGGCCGCCACGCGATGCCCAGGTCCGGTCGTCGTAACGCACCGCGACGATCCTCGGACGGGTCGTAGCCGGTCGATGCGGTACCGCACGTCCGCCGGGCCGCGCAGCACCTGGAAGCCGTGCGGGCATCCCGCCGGAATCCACAGCGCGGCGAACTCCTGGTCGTCCAGCACCACCGTGATGTGGCGTCCGAAGGTCGGCGACGTGGGGCGCGCATCCACCACGACGTCCAGCACCGCGCCGGCGGGAGACCCGCACGAGCTTGGACTCGCCGTCGCCCAGCCGGCCGTGCAGCCCGCGCAGCACGCCGGGTTCCGGAACGCGACTGGGAGTCCTGGGGAGCCGGGGCCGAACACCACCTTGTGGCGCGCCCGATGGCCGCGTCGAAGGTGCGGGTGAACAGGCAGCGTCGCGGTGCGGCTGGGGAACGAATCTCAGCACCCCGTCGATGTCGGTCTCTGTGTACGTCCATCACCCCATCAGTGCCGGAGGTGTGCGCATGGCTGAGTGCCTGCTGTGCGGATCCAGCGACAATACGGTCGTCTTGACCTCAGGATGCAGCCGTCGGCGTCACTGGCCGCTTCCCGGCGACCCGCTGCCTGATGCCGCCCCACGCCCTGGCGATGCGGCTGTGCCGCGCCTGCGGGCTGGCGCAGCTCGACGCCGACGACACCACCGAACCCGAGGTCGTGGTGCCCGAGCCGCAGGCGGTCACCGACCAGGCCCGCCAGGCGGTCGCCGACCTGGCCCGGCTAGGCCACTCGACGGGCGGAGCACGGTCGTCGAGTTCGGCTCCCCGCACGGCGGCAGCTGGCTGCCCTTCCTCGACCTGGAGCCGGTCAGCGGACCCGCGGACCTGCTGGTCGACAGCCCTCGGCCTCATGCCACGACCGGCGACCTCCGGGCCGCTCCTGGAGACGCTCGCGCTCGCGGCGCTCGCCGACGGGACGGGGCTCGCCGTGTTCCTCATCCAGCCGCTCGGCGACGTCGTTGAGCAGCGCCAGTGGACCGCGCTGCGCCACGGCCACCACACCTACTTCTCCCTCACGTCGCTGCGTGGTGCGCTCGCGGTCGCCGGTCTCACCCCGGTCACCGCCCCTGCGATACGACCTCTACGGCGGGGTCGCCGTCGTGCTTGCGCACGCGGCGGGCAGCCCGATGCCGCCCCTCCGGGCCGCGTACGACGACGAGGCCCGGCAGGGGTCTCGCCACCCAGGGGTCTCGCCGGCCTCGCCGACGCGGTGACGGAGTCGCTGGGCCAGCTGCGTGACGACCTGGCCGACCGCCAGGCCACCGGCACCCGCCTGTTCGCGTACGGTGCGGCGTCCAAGGCCGTCGCGGAGCTCAGCGATGGCGGGGAGGTGTCCGGCGCGATCCTCGGGGATCGCGACGCGTCGCCCAACAAGCAAGGCCGCTGCATGCCCGGGCAGCCGGGTGCCGGTCATCAGCCCGGAAGAGCTCATCGAGCCGCCCGAGAGGTCCCTGCTGCTGCTGGCCCGACCTGCAGGACGAGGCTTTTGGCCGCCTACCCGCAGCTGAGGGGGACGATCGTCGCGGCGGGTCCCGGCGATTGCCGTCCGAGCCGCCGCATCGACGCCCTGGCCTGGCTCGGTCGCTGTCCAGGCGCGGCTCCATGAGGTCGTCCCGGCGGGGCCCACACCTATGCGCGCGGCCCGGACCAGTACCCAGAGTCCGCGCCGGTGGTGATCGTGCGCGGGCCGGGGGCGCAGGTGTGGGACGTCGACAACCACTCCTACGTCGAGTACGGGCATCGGGCTGCGCGCCGTCACCCTCGGCCACCGGCATCCACGGGTCGACGAGGCGGTCCGCCGGGCCCAGTGCGATGGCATCAGCTTTCGCGCCCCACCCTCCTGGAGGCCGAGGACCGCCGAACGGTTCCTGGCGAACGTGCCGGGTGCGGAGCGGGTGAAGTTCGCCAAGAACGGCTCGGACGTCACGACCGCCGCCGTCACGGCTTGCCCGGGCCGCCACCGGCCGCTGCGCGCATCGCCGTCGCCGACCAGTCGTTCTTCTCTGTGGACGACTGGTGGATCGGCCACACCGCCATGAACGCCGGTACCCATCCCGCGGAGGTCGAGGCGGGCAGCCTGTTCCTACGGCGACCTCGCGCGGTGCGCGCCATCGTCGAGCAGGGCGACGTGGCCGCCGTCATGCTGCAGGGCCGCCGACGCCACCACCGCGCCCGACCTGCCCTTCCTCACGGGGCTGCGGAGCTGTGCGATCCGCACCGGCACGGTGCTCGTCTGACGAGATCGTCACCGGCTACCGCTGGCAGTCCCGGCGGATCCAGGCCCTCACCGGCGTCAGCACCGGACCTCAGCTGCTGGGCCAAGGGCATCGGCAACGGCTACGCGATCTCCGCGCTCGCGGGGCGCGCCGACCTGATGGACCTGGGAGGCCTGGCCACCGGCCGGGACCGTCCCGTTCCTCGTGTCGACGACCTACGGGCCGGAGTCCGTCGGCCTCGCCGCGCTCAGGGCCGTGATGGACGAGTACGCCGCATCCGACCCGATCGCCGCGATCCGCTCTGCGGGGAGACGCCTCGCAGCTGGGCATGACCGGAGGTCACATCTGCCGCCGGGCTCAGCCGCCACCCTGTTCCCGCCGCCGGCGACCCGCGATGCCTCGTGTTCACCACGCTCGACGCCGACGGCAACCGCTCGCAGGCTGATGCGGACGGGTGCTGCATGCAGGGACTCCTGCGGCACGGGGTGCTCGCCCAGTCCTGGGTCACCTGCGCGCGCACTCCGAGGCTGACATCGACCACACCATCGAGGCCATCGTCCCTGAGCCTCCCACGACTATGCGCGCGCCTCGCCGACGGGCCCGGAGGCGTGCTCACCGGGAAGGCCCGTCGCCCCGTCGATGCGTCCCTACGCGGCACCGCGGCGGATCACTCCTGACGGGTCCGAAACGAGCCGGAAAAACCAGGGGGTGAGGGCCAGGAGCCTGCTACTATCCAAGGAGGCAGGGGGAGAACACAGTCTTCGAACACGTACGCGAGCACACCAGATCCAGGGAGGTCAGATGAGTGTCGAGGCCTCTCAGCATCAACGCGTTGAACCGGCGCGCGCCTCAGATGCGCTAGAGCCTGAGATGCGGCCGGTGGCGGTAGACGAACAGGCCACCGAGGCAGAGTCCCGGGTCAACCGGTTCTGGCTCGCGGTCTTCCTGGCCACCTTCGGGGCCTTCGCCGCGCAGTCGTGATCGCCTCGGCGCCCAGGGCGGCGCCATAGGGGCTGCATGGTGGCCATCGCGCTGCACACCGTGCCTGGGCTCGTCATCGGGCTTGTCACCCGGCTGCGCGGCATGGACCTCATCCTGGCGTGGTTCGTCGGCAGCCTCGGGGTGCTGATCCTCTGCTCGTTCCCATTCGCGATCAACAACCTCTGGCATCCGCGTGCGATAGCGGCCTCCATCCTCGTGCTGTCGGTGGCGGGGGCGGTCTGGGCGGCGCGCACACACCCGTCGAGGGGACGCATGCGACGTGGCTGCGCCAGGCGTTCCGGGCGAGCGCCTGGGCCCAGTCGGGCTCGCCACCGCGGGGTTTCCCCTGCTGGCGGTGATCACCGCCGCCATGCGCCCAGCCCCCAGCTACTACGGCGCCGCCTGGGCCGCTGGGGACCGTTCTGGTTCATCGGCCTCGGCGCGATCGTCTTCGCCGTGTGCTGGGCGTCTCCAGCACGAGGGGACTCGGCTGAGCATCGTGCTGCTGGCCACCGTCGTCCCGATGAGGCCAGGCTATCGATGTACGGGCATGCCGACGGTGCAGGTCGCGGCCCGGACATCGGCATCGTGCAGCAGCTGATCACCAACAACGGGCCTGGACCGCAACGAGGGCATCTACCAGGCGTACTCGGGTCTGTTCACGTCCAGCGCGCTGGTGCAGCAGGCCGCCGGGTGGTCCGACATGATGCTCTACGCCGCGGTGTTCGGGGCTGTCGGCGCCGGGGTCAACTGCCTCTGGCCGTCGCGGCCCTGGCGCGGTATTTCGTCGACGACGAGCGCGCCTGGTGGGCGGCTCTGGTGTTCGCGCTCGGATCCAGCCTCACCACGAGCTTCTACGCCCCCCAGGTGGTGGGCCTGGCGTTCGTGACCGTCGCCACCATGGCGCTGCTGCGCAACAGCGCGGGCCTGAGGTGGTCGCGGGATCGTGGCGGCGGCGATGCTGTCGGTGACCGTCGCCTCACCCACCAGATCAGCCCGTTCCTCGCGACCCTGGTGTGCATAGCGCTGGTCGTGCGTGCGGCTGATGAAGCTGTGGTGGGCCCCAGCGGTCCTGATCACCCCCGCGGTGGTCTGGGCGCTGCTCAACCGGGGCGTGCTGAAGTCGTACGTGTCCGCCGACGAGCTGTTCAACATCCTCAAGAACTTCCGGACCCCACGAGGCAGACCTCCAGCGCCCTCTCGCCGGACCTGATCAACATGGTGACATTCCGGGTGCCCGCGTTCGCCCTGTTCTGCATCGGCGTCGCTGCGATCGTGGCGCTGGTCCGGTTCCGCAACAAGATGACCCTCGGCCTGGCGCTGGCTGCGGCGAGCCCGGTGGGCCTGTTCGCCGCCTCCTCCTATGGGGCGGAGGAGCGCTTCCGGGTGACGTTGTTCTGCCTGCCGTGGCTCGCGATCATCGGGTCGATCAACCTGCCCAAGACGGGCCGCCGGTTCTGGACGGTGCCGTGGCATCCGGTGCGCAACGCGGGGGTGGTTGCGCTGACGCTGGTGTTCGTCATCGGTACGACCGGCATGGACTACACGCGTGTGATGCGGGAAGAGAACGTCAAGGCCATCCGCTGGATGGAGAGCCCACATCACCGACAACTCCCCAGGTGTACACGCTCGGCACCGAGCTGGCTGACCCGCTGCCGCTCTGGGCGAGACGTGTTCTACATCTCCCGTGAGCTGCTGCTGCTCAGCGAAACCCGGCATCGAGAGGTCTACCCTCGAAGGTTGGCGACAGTACGACCCCCAGGCCGATCTGCAGCTGCTCATGCGCTACTGGATGGCCAGGCCGGGTGATGTGCGGTACGTGCTGGCGACCGCGTCGATGAAGGCATTCGACCAGCGCTACGGTCAGCAGCTGGTCTCCGACCAGACCCGCCTTGAGGAGGCGCTGCGGGAACTGGCCGGGGTCACCGTCGTCTACCAGGGCGATGGCGCGGCCGTCTACCAGCTGCCAGAAGGCGGCAGCTGGCATGAGCGTCGCGGTGGTCCTCCCTCGCCCACGACAAACCAGCTGCTGAGACGGCTGGTCGGGACGCGCTCGACGGGCTCCCGGTCTTCCTGCACATCGATGCCCGGGTGCCCGATGCGCAGTATGCCGAGCTGACCAGGGATCTGCCGCCGCGGGTGCGCCCAGTGCCGCGTTTTCGCGTCCGACTGGGCGACGTTCCAGCTGGTGGAGGCCGAGCTCGCCGGGTACCGCGAGGCCTTGGAGCACACCGACGCCGAGCATGTCATCATGATGACCGGCGCCGACTACCCCTGGTGAGCGTCGGACCGGCTCGCCGGCCGGCTCGCTGGCCTGCGCGAGCGTCTCCTGGGCTGACGCGTGGCGGCTGCCGATCACGTTCTGGGGCCCGATGGGCGGCTATGACCGGTTCATCTTCCGCAACGGGGTGCGCAACCGCAAAGCGGGTGGGTCGCTCGTGCCGCGGCCCTGGCCGCGTGGGGTGCGACCCGCGGGCGGGTCGCAGCTGAAGATCCTCGCGCGCCGCCACGCTGAGCGGCTGCTGGAGCTCGTCGAGGCCCGCCCCGACCTGATCGAGTACTTCCACGACGTGTGGATCCCCGACGAGGTGATGCTACCGAGCCTGCTCGTCTCACCGGCGTTCGGGATGGACTGGGAAGCCAGCCACGTGCGCGGCGAGCATGCCTGGTACATCGACTGGGGCAAGCAGCCCAGCCCGCATCCGCGGGTCCTGGGGCTCGAGGATCTCCTGGCGCTGCGCGATGCCCCGGACCCGTGCGACGGCGCCGGCGCTGTTCGCGCGCAAGTTCACCGAGGACTCCTGGCCAGCGCTGGACCGTATCGAGGAGGAGCTGTGGCCTCTGCCGATGACCAGGACGGGGAGGCGGCCTCGCGGGCAGGCCTCCGACCTGTTCGGCCGGGGATGCTGTATGTCGTCATCTGGTCGATGCAGATGATCGCCGCCGCGGTGGTCTCGCCGGTGCTGGCATGCACGCTGCCGGTGGCGGGGTTCGGTTCGCTCTCGGCGGCCATCGCGCTGTACCAGCTCTTGATCGTCGTCACCGTGCTGGGCCTGGACCAGGCCCTGGAGATGCAGCGGGTCGAGGACAGCGACCGCACGCGCGCCGGGGACCGCTTTGCCGCAGGCCTGGCGATCGATGCGGTCATCGTCGGGTGCATCGCGCTGCTGGCGCCGTTCTGGGCGCCTGCCCTGGGGTTCTCCAGCTTTCACACTGGTGCTCATCACGCTGGGGTGGACGGCGCCCGGCGCCGGGGTGCTGCTGGTGCTGTCGCTGCTGCAGGCTGAGGATCGGTTCGCGCGGTTCGCCACCGTCTCGCTGATCTCGACGGTCGGCAGCCAGGTCGTTGGCATCGGGCTGCTGTTTGCGTGGGAGCGGACCCCGGAGATCTACGCGCTGGGCGGGGTCGTCGGGCAGGTGACGGCGCTGACGCTGGGCCTGGCGTGGACCCGGCCCGCGGCTGGCGGGCCTGTGGGACCGGGAGACGCTGCGTCCGTGGGCTGCGCCTCGGGCTGCCGCTCGCGCTCGACAGGGGCTGTCGTCCTTTCTGCTGACCGCTGGTGACCGGTTCATCATCCAGCGCATGCTGGGGCAGGAGCAGGGTGGCGCGCTACCAGGTGGCGTTCACCGTCGGCAACGTGGTCACGCTGATGCTGACGTTCACCAACCGCGCCTGGCTGCCGCGTCTGAAGAGCATCGCCGATGACGTCGCGCGCTGGCGGGTGATCGCCGCGTCGCGTGACGCGGGTGTTCTCGCTGGTGGCGTGGGCGGTGTTGGGGCATCACCGTTGCCGCGCCGGCGTTGCTGCGGGATCTTCGCGCCCTCAGCGTATGAGCAGGGGCATCTCGTCTCGGTCGTCGCCCTCATCACGCTGGCGGCGTTCCCGGTCGCCGCGGCGGCCGCCAGCAGTCAGATGCTCGTGACGATCCGCTGGTCGGTGCCGATGGCGTGGGCGTCCGCGATCGCGGTGGCGGTCGAAGATCGTCGCGACGTTCGCGCTGGTCAGTCCCCTCGGCTCGACGGCGCCGCCCTGGCGACGTTCCCTGGCGCTGCTCGCCCAGGCGGTGGTGCTGCGGATCGCGGTGAGCCGCCGGCATCCCCGGTCCGCCCGGCGTGGCGGGTCGTCGTGCTGATCGCCGTCGCGGTGGCGGGCTGTGTGGTCGTCGGTGCTTGCGCCGCAGTGACCTCGCCTGGAACATCGGGCGTTTCGCGTTCGCCTGCTGCTGCCTGGTCCCGTTCTTCCTCGGCCTGCGCAAACTCCAGGCCAGCTGGGGACCAGCGCCGCGCCAGCCGTTTTCCGCACATCGGCGGTAGGGTGGAGTCGATCAGCCAGCGAGGGAGGCAGACAGCTGCCAAAGCCTCTGGCATCGGTGTATCCAGTATCCGTATGACTCACTGCAGGGAGGGAAGTCTTATGAGCAAGACTCTTGACGTTGTACAGCGTTGGCCTGAGCTGTTCACAGATCTGGATCAGGGGCAGCATGATGCCGTACTCCAGGCTCTCGCCGCCGGTTGGCACGAAGGCTGGGGCCCAATCAGAGGGATGTGAAGAACTTAGTCGATAAAGTCTCCGGGCCGGACTGATCAGGCTGAGTATATACGTCGTGTCCGCGAGGACAGCTCAAACTACTAACGTCGCGTGACTCGGTTTGAGTCCTGGGAGGATTACTTCTACCCGGAAACCTATGATTCTGCCCGTGGTATGGGGACGTTACGGAACAAACTGGGCATTCGTGATGCGACGGAACTACGCCGTCAGGAATACGCTTTGGTATTCAGGTCGAAGCGGAGCTTCATACTGCCCCGATACTCCTTGGGCGTACTCTACGATGTCGCACATGTCCGGGCCATTCACCGTTATCTCTTCCAGGACGTCTATGAATCGGGCAGGCGAGTTCCGCACCGTTGACATGGCGAAGGGAACCGGCGTGTTCGCGCACTGGGAATGGGGATCCAGGATCGTTTGGAGGATGTCCACTCATCATCCAGGAAATCCAGTGGGAACATTTGGATTACGAAAGTTTTAGTGCCTCATCGGCACTTGTTTTTGCTCTATCTGAATGCTGCACATCCATTCCGGAAGGCAATGGCCGTTCCTCCAAGGTGTTCATGCGCAGCGTCGCTGAGCAGAGCAGATTCCAGTTCGACTTCACCCAGATTGATCCACGGCTGTGGAACCACGCCTCAGCGCTGACGTGCCCGTTTCCCCAGCTTTGAACCCATCCCCACCCCCTCGTCAGGGTTTCTCGGCAGCACACCATCGACCGCCCGGCTACCCAATGCCGCCTCCTCCAGAACCACTGCCGCACCGCCCTGGGCGCGCCAGGAGAGATGCGCCACAGCGGGCAGGCAGCGGCGCAGGGTGGCTGGGACCTCGAGCGGCTCGGCGGCGACGTTCTTCAGGAACCGCAGATGCTCGTCGAGGCTGCTCGCGGGTGTGGCTGCTCGACAGCGAGTCCCGCCAGATGCGGGAACGAGGCGTACGACTCGGGCTGGCCGACCATGGTGCCGCGGTCGATGAGCCGCAGCCAGGCATCGATGTCCATCGCGAACACAACCGACCCGTCGAAGCCGCCGATCGCGTCGAAATCCCGGCGCCGGAACATCACGCACGCGGACTCGCCGACCGGGTTGATGCCGTGGCGCACCGTGACCTCGCGACCTCGGGGGCGGTGCGGGTCCCCAGGAGATGCGGCAGGCCGGCACCGCGGGTCAGGACCTGGCCGTCGCCGTCGATGAGGTTGCGGCGGCACGCGACGAGACTGACCGACGGGCTCTCCAGGGCCGCAGCCTGTGAGGCGAGGCAGCTGGGGTGGATGAGGGTCGTCTGCAGCAGACCACTTTGATCGAGTTCACCCCGGGCCTGCTCGACGGCGGCCTGCCAGTTTTGTGGCGGTGGGGACGGTCTCGTCGGAGCGGACGTAGTGACGCGGGGGTCGTCGAACGTGCGACGACCTCGCGCGGTGCCGTCCGTCGAGCCGTTGTCTCTGACCACAACCTCGAAGTCGGCATCTTCGCTGGCCAGCACCGATCGCAGAGTCGATGCCAGAGTTGACGCCCCTGATACACGGGGATGCAGACCGAAATGTGTGGCTTCATCAAACGCTTCTTCAGACTTCCGACGATTCCGCGGGTTACCTTTTCAGCCCCCGGCCATTTTTCGCAGCCTAGCGTGTCGCGGCTTGATGGCGGGCTTTGAGGGGATTTCAGCATGTCCGCGACACTCGCAGGGGTTGGGTCTGGAGCTGATCGAGGTTAAGGTGCCTTCTGTACAATCCAGATGGGAGGGAAATTATGAAGAAGCGATTGATCTTACCTTTCGTGACGCTGCAGGGATCGCCTCAGCAATGGTCGCAGGAGGCCTGCTGACGCAGCCTCGGGCCATCGAAGCAGAACCAGGTGCCGGGGGGGCCGTGCCTTCGAAGTCGAGGCAGGCCACCACGGCCTCGAGCATTAGATTCTACGGGGGCTCCAGCACGATGCACTGAGTTCACCCGCGACGACTGGCGGGGAGCCGTCCGCGGAGACCGGCGCATCAGCAGAGCTGGCGAGTCAGCTGAGCAGCCCTCGGGTGGCTCTGACGAACAGTCCTCCAACGAGCAGTCGTCTTCGGGTAATTCCCCAGCGAGCAGTCATCACCAGAGCAGCAGTCGTCTCGATGCCCTGAGACGCCATTGCACGACCTTCCAGAATCAAACGGTCTCCAACGACACGTCTCAGCACGGTCAGTCCGAGGCGCAGATCGACGGCTGGAACATCGACTACTTCGACGGCTTTCGATGCGTCGATCGAGTCGACCGAGTGGAACGCTACGGCTGGGGCAACCCTGACGTCGGACATGGCGCGATGGGCGTGATGTCCCAGGAGAACTCGTTCATCCAGGACGGCAAGCTCACCATCCGCACCAAGTACGAGAACGGCCAGTGGAGCGCTGGCGGTGCCGGGTCGAGGAACATCTTCTCGGCGTCAGGCGGCCGCTGGAGGTTCGTCGAAGTTCCCGAACGCCAAGGGAATCGGCTACGCCTTCCTGCTGTGGCCGGAGGACTGCAGCTGGCCTCCGGAAGTCGACTTCGCTGAAGGCCGGGTCAACGGTCCCGAGGTGATGGGGTGTCTATCACTGGGATTCCGACAACAAGCAGGAGCACCGTTTCTTCGACAACCAGGACGCGAGCGGTTGGCATAACTACGGTGTGATCGTTGACAACGACCGGATCACGTTCACGTTTGACGGTCAGCCATGGGGCGAGATCGAGCAGCCGGAACATCACTGACAAGAAGATGTGGGTCGGCTTCCAGGACTGGTGCGATGGACGACGGATGGCAGAACAACACCGAGACTGTTGATGGCGGTGTGCAAACAGCCTCACCCTGACGTCGCGGACATCGAGATCGACCACGTCGCCCACTACACCAGGGCTGACCAGCCCATGAGGTCGTCACCTCGGCTTGCGACGACTCTGGTCAGCGGCCGGGGACGGCCAAAGACGCGGAGAGGGTAGGCGTTCCGCCAGGGACGCGCTCCTGACCAGCCGTTCATCGAAACGCCGTGAAAACCAGAAACTACTGATGACATGTCGTCGGTGTCTGCTGTTTTTGCGGCGTTTCATCGCATACTCAAGGGGTAGCCCTGAGGCTGGCGTCTGGTCCGCTGCATGCCCGCGTCACTGGGATGCGACCCGATGGGTTTCACGGAACTTCAGAGGATCGGGAGGAATCGAATCATGAGGCAGCTTTTCGCGTCGCGGTGCGCTCCGCGGCGGGGTGGGGGCGCTGGAGCCGCCGCCCTGACTGGCTAGCTGGGGCCGTTCCAGGCGACGGCCTTGGCCCATCCCCGGAGGAGGACCGACCGCCGAGGTTATCGCCCCCGATGCTCCACTCGGTTGAGATCACCGTCGACCCGGGCGTCTACCGGCAGATGATCGAGGCGTATATCGATGACGAGTCCATGGGTCGAGGCAGCGGTGACCGTCGACGGGATCACGTACGAGAGGGTTGGGGTCAGGCTCAAGGGCAATGTCTCCTGAGGGAATCACCCTCAACACCAAGCCGCAGAAAATCTCCTGGCTGGTGCGGTTCGACAAGTACGTCGACGGGGCCAGTCACAACGGCATGAGCAGCATGGTGATCCGCAGCAGCACCTCGTATTCGGCCCTGAACGAGGGCGGTCGCCCTGGAGCCGCTGGCCCGGACGGGACTCGCCCAGCGAGAAGGCCGCCTACATCGGCCCTCAGGTGAACGGCTCCGAACCTGCCCTGCGGCTGACCTGCCAGAACCCGGACGAGACCTGGGTGAGGCGGAACTTCGACGTCGCGGGACTGCTCTACAAGGCCAAGGCGGGAGGCGACTACGCCTATCGCGGCACCGATCCAGCGGCCTGGCAAGTCTTTTCTTTCGAGCAGGAGACCGAAGGCGGATCTCTCCCCGCTCATCGAGTTCCTGCGGTTCATCAACGAGTCCAGCGACGCTGCTTTCCAATCGGAGCTGGCGCAACGGGTCGAGGTCGGGAAGCTGGTCACCTATCTGGCTTTCGAGGACGCATCGACAACCTGGACGACGTCTCCCTCACTGGGGAGGCAACAACACTTCCTGTGGTGGGCGGAGCAGACCAGGCAGATGACCGTCGTGGCCTGGGATCACAACTGCGCCTTCGGGCTCCAGGCCGGATTCGGCCCGGAACCGCCGGAAAGTGGAGGCGAAGGATTCGTTCTGGGCCAGCAGGCAAAGGGAGCAGGAGGACGGGTCGCAGTCCGAAGACGACGCCGACGAGGACAGGACGAATCCCTGATCAAGCGCTGCAACGCGCTCCTCGACGGCGAATCCAGTTGCTGCTGAACGCGACCGGCTCAAGCAGGCGCTCTACGCCTCCGGCGAGGCGCAGAGCATCCTCGATGCCCGCGCAAAACTCTTAACCGACCAGGCGGCAGCCTTTGATCGACCGTCGACCGTCGCGACGGAGAAACAGCACATCGCCGCCTACTTCTCCCAGTAGCACGCGGTGGGGCGCTCGACCGTTCCCCTGCCCTTTCCCAGGTTTGCTGGCCTTATTGCCGTTTGCTGGCCTCCTGGCACAGGCAAACGTGAACAAGGCCAGCAAACCGGGAGGTGGGTTCGTCGTGTTACTGGTCAGCGGCCGTCCGGACGCAGGGGCCGCGGCTCGTGTCGCGGCCACGGCCAGCGGATCGGTGATGGGCCGGCCGAGCAGCTGGGGCAGGTCGGGGCTGGTGTCCGCCAGGAATCCATCCAGGCCACCTGGCATATATCTTGCAAGCCTCCGCCGAGTGGTTGGCAGCGTCTATTCACCAGAGTTGAAGGCCTTCCTTCTTCCCCAATCGTCCGGAGGATTATGATTGCTGAGTTCGAGTGCCTGAATCGCGTCAACGCCGAAGACGGAATGCGTGTAGTCGGAATTCAGGCCGGTTATTTTCAGCAGGACTTCCATTCGGAACTTTGATTCTGAAACCCGTGATGGAAGAGACAGGGATGCTTTCAGCAATGTCGCCGCCATCGTGGTGATAGGTTCTTGTGAACAACGGTTCTAGGTGCTCGTGGTGACTGGGGAGTGTCTGCAAGAATAGCTCATGCAGCACTTTTCTGCCGAGAGCGGGTCCTGAGTTGTTTCCGGGATAGTGCGGTGGCGTTGCGAGATGGTCTCGGCGCGCTGAGGAAAGAGCATCAAATTTCCTGAATATTCTTCCCAGCCTATCTCGACGGCCGGCATTCACCGTCGTCGGGTGGGTGTGGTGGTGGGCGGCTATTACGGTCGGGGATGGTCACGACGTGGGCTTCGATCACATTCACCTCCAGCTGGGACGACAACTCAAGCTTGATGGTGCCGGTTTGCCCCATCCCGGACCAGACAACAGTCCAATAACTAGTCGCGGTCACCGTATACGTGCCACGCTCCTTATACTGGTAGCCGCAGAACGGTGATGCCTCATCCCGGGTTTTGTTCGCTGGGTGGTATTCCCTTGCCGCAGGTTTTGTGGTTGCCATCACCCATATCCCAGTCCAGGCGAGTCACACTCGCCGTAGCGGTGACGCTGTAGCCGTCCTGGGAGGCGGTCTTCACGATAGGTCCTCACGTATTAGGGAGCCGGGTCGGTGACCCACAGCCAGTTACGCTACCCCACCAGCGTGTGGCGGCCGGGGGAAGCTTCAATCGGTCCGCCACATCCCCATCCCCACCGGCTGCAACTCCATACGCTCCACCGCAACCTTTCGCTAAATCAGCCGGATCCGGCGCAGCAGCCCTCTTCGGCCTGGGTGCCCAATAGTTGTAGCCTGTCAGCAGGTTGAGCATCGCATAATCACCCTCCCACCACTCATGACCAGCCCAGATCGATCCGTTTTCGGTGGCTGCGGGCTAGCGATATTCGTGTAGCAGTTCTTCCCAGCATTCCACGTAAACCCACGACTCGACTCACAACTAATCTCTCACTACCATCCCGGCCATAACACCTCTGCTCCCCACCCGAACCACCACACCAGGAGCAGCAGAAGCCCCCGGCCGTGACCCACCTGAACTCGGAGCCTTCACCTCGATCTCGGCAGGAACCGAATTGTCCGTTTTGTCCGCACCCCAACTTCGGCGGCAGCTTTGTTGCATGGAGAGGTTGGCCAGTATGAGTAGGAATGCGATGAGGAGAGTGAATTGTTTCTTCATGGTTAACACCCACCGACGATTTCATTGGTGGCATCGCCAACTCAGCCATACCGTGGCGGGTTTGACCACCCGCATATCCCACAAGAGATAGCGCGGCCTGGTGGGGTTTTACGGTGCTCTCCCAGTTTTGGCGTCGACAAGCGTCCGTGTCCTTGCCATCGGTGCACACCTGCACCTGCACCCATCCGGGCCCATCCACATCCACCGGCTCCGCAGCACCCTTTGATATGGGCTGTAAAACCCCTCTGCACCCAGCCTTTGCCGCGGTACTCGTCAACGTCGTCCTTCAGATCCAGATCCTGCGTCTGCCCTGTAGTGATATCCGCCAACGGCTGAACTCGAGGTTTCAGGATTGGTCCTGATCCTCGTCCAGGAGGTGGAAGTATTCGATGATCCGGTCGGCGGCTTCTGCTGCTCCGGGCTGAACGTCTCCGACGGCTGCGGCGACGCACTAGAAGAAGACGGACCAGGAAACGGAGACGTCGTCGTCGTCGACGGCAGCCACCATCGTTGTCTTCCCCACGGCGACGGACTCTTCGGAGCAGAAGACCCATCACCACCACACCCCGACACCACAACCACCACCGCCACAGCGGCAGCAATCCGCATACCTGAGCGAATCCATCACTCACACCTCCATTGGTGCACCACAACTCATCCCACCCCCAGAACCGGAGGATGGAACTGATCCTAGATAACACAGCCCTCTTCGGGAGGAATTCTAGAAAATTCCCCTGCGCAGGACTGAGGATGGTGCTTCAGGAGGGGCTTCCGTCTGCTGTGGGACTCTCTGAAGCCCCGAAGCGGCCTGCTTGACTGTTCAACGAACCAGAGTGAGATGTTTACATGGGAGGCTTATTCATGGGGTGTAGGTGAATATGATTCCGAGGACGGCGTTGATGGTGGTAGTGAAGGTTGCGTAGGGGCGGCGGTAGTCGGTGTGAAGGATGCGCCAGGTTTTCAATTGCGCGATACTTCGTTCTATGAGGTAGCGGATAGTGTTGATTTTCTTGTTGAACTCCTTTTCACTGTCGTATAATTCATGACCGGCTGGTTTCTTGACCGGGGTAATCATCCCGGCACCGGTATAGCCTTTATCACCAATATGGATGGTCTGATTAATCATGTCGAGGAGTCGGGAGTCTTTTCAGTGCTGTGAGGTCATGGGGTGCTTGCCTGGGAAGGGGTGCGAGACCCAGGCAAGCCTTCCTGTCAGGGTGCAGGCCACCTGGATGGTGACTCCGGTGGTGTGGTGTTTACCTGAGTACAGCTCTGGATGCCGCCGCCAGGACCAGCAGGGCAGGAGAGTACCGTCAATGATCAACTGCTGGGTCGGGTAAAGGTCCTCCACGGTAGGGATCTGGGCTTGAAGATTCTCGGCGATCAGTGGGACGTAGGCGTTGATAATCCTACTGACCGTGGGTTGAGAAATCTCAAAGATCTCCGCGAGGAGTTCTTGTGTGAGGTTATGGCGCAACGCTAAAAGTATGAGGCGGATACTGGTGAAGAGCCCGAGGGTTCGTGAGCCTGCAGCAGGTAGCTGGCCTTTGGTGTGGGTGTGGATGCCTGCGCACAAGTCGAGGACTTCACTGGTGTCGAGTTTTGTGCTAGCATTCCCTACTGACGGCTTGTTCTTGTGATGATTTGTTTTCACACCCAATTATCTCAAAAGAGCAAGCCGTCCCTTACGTCTTCTAACGCGTGTCAACAAAACCCCATGAATAAGCCCTCATGGAACTTTATTCCCCTTCGACTTCGGACCGTACCAGCTGCGCAACCGGCTCGTCATGGCGCCCATGACCCGGCTCCGCGCCGGTATGGAAGGTGTCCCCTGGTGACCTGGTCGCTGAGTACTACGCGCAGCGTGCCTCGATGGGTCTGATCGTCACGGAGGGGTCTTCCCGACCTGGCGGCGCGCACCTGGCTGGCAGCCGGGCAGCAGGAACCCCGAGCAGACTGCTGGCTGGCGGAAGATGAGCCGACGTCGTGCACGATCAGGGGCGGCACCATCGTCGTCGCAGATCACTGCACGCGGCAGGCTCCAGCCACCCGACGATCAACGGCACCGGCCGGGTGGTCTCAGCCAGCGCGACAACCGCCCCGGATACACCCACAACACCGCCGGCCGCGTCGACTACATCCAGGCCGAGCCCTGACCGAACCGGAGATCGAGCAGATCATCGCCTCCTGGGTGCGGGCGCACGCCACGCCATCGACGCCGGATGGACGGCGTCCAGATCCACAGCGCCAACGGCTACCCTCATCCACCAGTTTCTCGCCCTAACGCCAATCTGCGCACCGACGCCTGGGGTGGTAGCCTGAGGCCAGGGCGGCGCCCTGCCGATCGAGGTGACGCGGGCCGTCGCCGCCGAGATCGGCGGGGAGCGCACCTCGATCCGCCTGTCGCCCGAGCACAACATCCAGGGCATCGAGGAAGACGACGTCGCCGACGTCGACGCCACCTACCACCACCTGGCCAGGGGAACTTGAGCCACTGGGGCTGGGCTTCGTCGATATCCTCCACGCTGATCCGGCCTCCGGGCTGGTCCAGGGCCTGCGACGCGCCATCGGCGCCCCCTCGTGGTGAACCAGGGGTTCCGTGACCATGACCACGCGGGACAGCGCCGCCGCCCTACATCTCCGAGGGCGTGGCCGATGCGGTGGCGGTCAGCGCGGCCGGCGCTGGCCAATCCGGACCTGGTGGAGCGCTGGCGCACCGGCGCCCCGGAGAATGCCCGGTCCAGGAGACGTTCTACGGCAGCGGCCCCTGAGGGCTACACCGACTATCCGTTCCTCTGACCACACCTGCCCAGTCCCAGCCAGCTCTTTAGTCGCAAAAGTCCACCAGCAGTGTGATGCAAGCCGGTGCTCTCGAGCACCAGATCATAGTCAATGACTGGATGCACTGCGATATCTCGTATCGTGCAGTCTCTCAAATCCCTCTGAGCTGCCGCAATCTATGCAGCGCAGAAGGCTTCACTCACGGGAGGTCAGGACCATTAATTTATCCTGAGTCCTTCGTCCTCGGAATGAACTCTGCTCTGCTTGTTCTTCCACAGCAATCACGGAATTACCTCTTGCCTGCCGCCGCCTCCGACCCATCATCAACGCGGTCGACGGATAGGTCTTCGCCGGCTGCTATCTGACCGACATCCTCGACGAGATTCTGTTTGTTCCAGTAGTCGGATATCGCCCACCCCTCACCGGAGGAGATATGCGTGACTCCAGACATGTTGTGGCTTCTCTCCGAAACCAGCAGCCTCTTCCCCGGGACAGGATTTTCCCAAAGGGCTTTGTTCTTCCACCCGGTTCCCTTGCCCGCCACAACGTCATCATCGTTGGCGGAGGCGTAGACGTGTCCTTCTGGAACGTTGTATTCATGCACATCGTCGGCCCGGCCACCCGGCGAGCCGTACACTGCTCATGTCATCGACCACACCAGTCTTGGTGCTCAACGCAGCCGTAGCAGCGGTGAGAGAGCCATAAGAGTGGTCGACGGTGGTCAGATGCGGGTCGGTGCCCTGCGACTGATGCCAGCTATGAATCCCCTCATGGAAGCTGTTCAACGCTGGAGCAGCCTCATCAGCTCTATCCGCGTTCATGTATTCCCATTGATGCCCCTTGTAATCAGAGCTGGTCATTTCTCCATTTAGCACGGAGGTGCATCACCTACAGCCATGCCAGCAGCCGTATTGTCGGCCCCTGCTGCGTTACGCGCTGCTTCCGCATGACCCAATAGTGCAGATAAGCCGCCTTCCTCTGCTCGCGCTGCTGTGCCAATCCCGGGGACCAAAGTTGTGACGTTTTCCGCTGTATCGACATCACCAACAGAGATGGCGGCGGACGTCTCCATCACCGGATGCATCCAAATAGAGCAGATGGTTGGAGATTCCGAAGACCATCACCGGCAGGGATCCCTATAGGGATGCACCAGCCCTCGATCTTCTCAAATCTCTACCTTCAACCGAGCCTTGTCCACCTTCTGCCGGGCAGCAGCATATTCAGGACTATTCATGTCCCATTTATCGCGTGCCGCTCGCGGCCGCGAGCTCTTCTGCCGCCTTGGTCCTCTCCGTTTGAAGACGCATCTCATTCGCGCTTACCGCGCGCGCGTCCATGGAGATGCCATCCAGGTTGATGATAGCCTCTGGATGCCCAGCAATGATCTTATTCTTCTCATCCTCGGTGAGAGTTCCCACCAGGCATCACCTCCGTGGCCGACCAGCCCTCTGTGGCAGATCCGCAGCCCCTGCGACTCACTCTGCCGGATGTCTCATCGCACTGGTAGGTGCCGTCGTAGACAGCCTTCAATCGATCGACCGTAAGCCTCATCAACCTCGACGGCACGATTAGGCACCCGTACTACGCCATCCAGTTCTGAAGATTTTGAGGACCTAGTGTATTCTCTCTCAGTCATCCGACTGCTTTTAGTGCCTTGTCTGTGACTCTCATTCCCAGTCCGTCCCGAATCAAATCGGTCATAATCTACAGTGCCGTCGGTGCTAATGGTGAGATAGGGTATTGCTCTGTGAAGGATGTGCGTCCTGTACTTTGGGTTTGTACATCCTACGCCATTAGAGGCTTCTGGTGGCCATCATCAGCTCAGAGACATCACTGACCAGTGTGTCGAGATCTTTTATTCAATGAGCCCAACGTGGTCAGCATCGCATCCACCGCAGTCCCTGTCGACTGGACCCGGCTCTTCGCGCCGGAGGCATCCTGCGCCTCAGTCCTCAACGTACTGCGCGCAGTGGACAGATTCTCGCGAGGTCGTGTTGAGATTCGCAGGATCCCATCTGGATCTCAGCGTCCGATATGCTACCAGTTGCCCTCCATTCTGCTCTGCTGCAATCCCGTAAGTACCTGTGCTTGTGGTCCCAGAATCGTCCGACTGGGGAGGCGGCGTCCCCGCGGAACGCAATGACGCCTCGACGTCAGCTTCATTCTGGCCATAGGAGTTCGCTGCAGACTGCACGTCATCGCTGAGGTCCTGATATTTGTCCTTCACGGAGGTCCGCCGATTATCAACCTCGCTGGCCGTGGGCCCAATCCAAGAATTAGCCGACTCCGACCCCGGCATTGCCGATGGAGCATCGGCCATCGCCGTCACCAGATCGACGCCCCCAACATCACTGGCCACATCGCCAATATCCGAGGACAGCGCCTCCAGGTCGCCTGTCACGATATTCACATCACTCACAGCGATCCTCCGAAACCTATCACCCGGGCGGGACCAGCCCACCACCAGGAAATTTGCTACTGCGGGTCAAATTGGTTTGCTAATGCTAACCCCATTGGCTGGGTGAAACAACACTCCTAGCCAGAAGCAGAAATGTCTGCGGCTCTGCCCGGTCGTGTGCGACCTGCGCAGAATCTGCCAGTGCTGGCCCTGGGAGCAGGATCAATGCCGGGCTGCCATCACTGGTGATGTGGTGGATCTCGACGTCAGGCCGGGACGTAACGGCCTCCAAAGTCTCCCTCTCGGTGAGGGGCGAAAGGTTGCGGACCCGAGATGCCGGACGGGTCAGGATGTCCCCAGGGTCACGTGCGCTGGACGCAGTCCTTGCGGAACAAGAACTCGAGGTGATCTCGATGATCTCGACGGGATCTGTGCGGTGTCAGCGGCTGATCTGGATCTTGGGGTGCCCGGCAGCCAGGAGACGGGGTGCCGGCTCGCGCGGCTTTGGTCGTCAGGCGTTTGTGGTAGCCGGATGCTGCCGGTGGGTGTGAGCTGGTTTTTAACCGCCAGGCCGGTGATGTTTGCCCGGGCATCTGATCCGAGGTCCACGAGCTCGCGTGTGTCTTCTGCCACTGCTGGACGTCTTTGGGGTTGATCGTGGTGCTGGCCGCGTCTATGAATCTTTCAGCCCACCCATGAGGGGTTACGCGATAGATGCGATCCGGTAGCTGCGGGATTGGCCGGTCGCGGGGTCAGCCGAGGGTCAGCGTCACCGTGGCGCAGGATCTCTTGGCAATAGGGTTGTCGTTGCGTGGTGACGGAGACAACGCTGTCGGCGGTGGAGCTGACGAGCCAGCCGGTGGCCGGCCAGCTGCTGAGCGGTGCCTCTGGGGCATCCAGGGAATAAGAGGAATGGTTCCTCCATCGAGGAATGGGAGATGGTTCCTTCATCGAGGTGTGAGAAAGGTGAGGTCTCACGATGAGGCATTATTCGTGAGGGGCCTGGGCCAGGACATTGTGGTCAGTCTGCATGGTGCGCACCACTCGCCGCTCTCGGCGGAAAGCACGATGGTCTGAGACTTCTTACCTATCGTTGCGTCGGAGTTATCCCATGGTGGAGAACCAGCGGATGGTTCTTCCTCCCATACAGGGCCAGGCGTAGCGCCATATACCGTCCATCGACTCGTCGAGATGTCGGCTCTTCTTGTGAGCTCCCTTTCATATTCTCTTTTGTATTCCTTCCGCTTGATGAGACGAGTGCACCGAGCCATTGTCCGGATCCAGACTGACTGACTGCGTCTCCAGCCAAATTTCCGAATATCCGAATAGTTACTCTCTTTCTGTTTCCACGTAAACTATCACAGGGCCCGACGCGGTGGAAGGATGTCGCCTGGATCCAGAGCTCTGGAACCTGCCAGGTCACGCCAGGAGCTCCGGCCTCAGGGGATCCGATGACGCCCGCGTCCTGGGCGGCACCGGCATCGAGCGTATGACCGAGGTCAACTGAGATATCGTCATGACTCGTGGACCGGTTACTCAGGGGCCCAGATGCCATGTACCACCAGCGCCAGGGCAATGACGACTCCAGGATCCGAGAACCACGTGCGCCGGGAGATTGTGCCCTGCAATGCTCTGAAGTTTCACAATGGCCTCATCTCACGCCGTAGACATGGGTGCTGTGGTGGTAATAATCATCGCTAAAAAGGATTCGGATTTATCGCTACGATCACCGCGCCGGGCGTTGCCAGGAACCGGAAGCTGCTAGCGAGCTGTACTCTGGTAGTGCAGGGCCTGACGACGTTCTTCGAAAGACCCGCTGCCGACTGATGCCCAAGGAAGTGGTATGGAAGCTTCTGGAGGCCGTCCCCGGGCTTGAGGACGATAGCCCCCTCTGCTTCGCCGGCCTCGTTGAGGTTCGTTCAGCCGACCTCGGCTCCCGGCTGAGTGAGTGGATTGGGTGGCGGGTGGACGGTGCCGGTGGTGGTGTCCAGGATTGATCCTACCAGGGCCACGCTCTTGATCGTATTCCGCGGAGGGAGGATATGTCGACAGAGCTGGCCGGAAGACATGGATGCGGTGTAGTTAATGCCTCCGGCCTGGCCCAACGGAATGCGCTTGACCCCTTCGAGGTTCTTTTGGCTGCGATCTCATCAATGCTAACGGCCTCAACCTCTTGAACGCCGTGCAATTTATCGGCGGGAGAGCCATCAGCTATGACGGCCCACCCAGCCATCTATCAGGAGCCGCTGATGGCGGTCGTTCTCAACCTTTTCGGCGCACGGATTTACTTTTCTCCAATGTGGTGACTTGCATCGGATCAGTGTCTGGCACGATTTCAAAATGTGCGACAGCACGGTCGTATGAGTCAGCCTTCCCGGTATGAAGGTGGAGTGGCCGGCTGTTCCGGCGAAATTCGTGTCATGTGACTCTCTGGTTTTCTATATGTGCTGTAGCTTTCATTCTCGTGAGGAGGAAATGACCATGGGATTGATCCATCGGTTAATGAAATGGCGGTGTCGCCCACTAGGGCAGCGGAATCTATCAGCTGGAGCAGAGCATTTCAGGTCGCAAAGCCTTCCCGCTGTGACGTGGCCTGTCATCGTGTCCAGGATGATGGTGAGGGTCCAGTCGCCAGGCTGCGATGATGAAGGCGATGTGCTTGCGGTCTGGGCTGGTTACCAGATAGGAGCTCAGATAACGCCTTATTACCCGCTTTTGTTCGGAGATATTCAGGTAGGTGGTGTGGTCGCGGTGATAGCTCCACAGCGTGGTGCCGTCACTCAGGGTTGAGGGCTTCCAGGCCGTCCTTGGTGAGAATGATGGGGCCACGAGCACCGGCGGCATGTCGAGGGGTGCGGGTTTGAAATTCAGCTCCAGGCCGCTGCGGTGCCCACCGTCGCGGGCATGGCTGGTAGGGGCATCGTCGGATACCGGGGTGGCAAGCTGCTGGGTGACTGGCGCTGGGCTAGCAGTGCCCGGCGGTATCAGCGCCAGGCCCGGCACCATGAGCGCTGGGAGCAGCAGAGCAGTCACAGCCACGCCCCAGTGACGCTGCGGGATCGGTCCCTGGCCCAGGGTGATCCTCGTCGCAAACCGGGACATCCGCCAGCAGCGGCCTTGGGTCGTATCCGGCTCTTCTTCAGGAGAATCGATCAGGAGGCGGCAACTAATGACGAAGCAGAGCACTGCCGTCAAAGCGGCTGCGATGTACAGGGGACTGATCCGCATTCACCCCGTAGGTCTGGTAGGTGCGCCACCAGTTCCAGACCAGCATTCCTGCGCTCGTCAGCGTGACGGCGGCGCAGATCATCGTCAGCAGATCCCTGACGAACCGGGCAATCCGGCCTGCGTTGACGGCGTAGAGGCTGCTGAGCCCAGCGGCCAGCATCAGGACCGCAGGTATGAAGAGCCACCAGAACAGCTGCTCCAATTGGGCGGCGACTTTCCAGGGCCACCCCTCGGGGATCAGCTTGCGCCACTCCGGGAGCAATGTGGAAATGGACCCATGAAGAAGGAGGACGCGATCCAGAGACACAGGGCGCCCAGGACAAACCCCGCGCGCAGGGCATGCAGGAAGGTAGTGCGGAAAGACTGAGGACGTTGAGTCTTGTCAGTCTCGTTGCGCGTCTCCTGAGCATCCTCATCAGCAGACGTGACCGCTGCCGCCGTCGGCTCATCGTCGACCAGGTCTGGCACGTCGTCTGGTCGGAGGGTTTAGGCGAGTTGGGCTCCCTCATGGCACCAACCTAACTCCGGGGTGGGTCACGATCTCCGCTTCAGTGCAGCGGGACGTAACGTCCTGCTGTGAGGGCGCTACTTGCCCTCAGCGCACGGGGAACGTAGGGTTGCCGTTCACGGCGAGTGGTGGGGACCTCCTCCTGCATGACATCCCAGTGCTCACGATCTTTGCCATCCGCCAGCCGGAAGATGTCGACGGCGATCATGTCCTTGCCGTTCCAGTTCGTGTAACGGCCATGCACCATGACGTAGTCGCCGGACTCCATCGCGAGGCCCGGTTCGTAGGACGGGTGGGGCGTCGCTGAGTAATGAAGCCGCGCAGCACGTCCAGGCCGTTGGGCATGGTCGGGTTGTGTTGGATCATGTCCTGGCCCCAGTAGCTCTCAGCGACAGCCAGGTCGCGGCGGTTGAAGACGGCGTCGAGATAGTCCAGGACCGCGTCCCTGTTGCTTTGACCGGTGGCTTTACTCATGGTTTTCCCCTCGTAGCGGTTTCCGCGTCACGGACGACTATCGCACCCTAACCGCGTGCTCACCGGGGCCTGGGGATTGCCACCCCCGACCGCGCGTCGGCATGAGAAAGCCGGCCGGTATTCAGCGGGTGTGTGGCTGGTCGCCGGCCAGGTTTTCCTATTTCTTACTGGTGTCCCAGTTACTGATTCCACGCCCTGACGAGCGCCTCCCAGTGGGCGTCGGTCATCGGCTGCGCAACGGTTTGCGTCGGGGTCACCCCACCCAGTCGCTCCCGCCTCGCACGGCCTCCCCACGGCGGTCTCCAGTTCATCTGGGGTGATCAGATCCTCTCGTTCCCTGCCCCACAGGCCGACGGACAGCACTCCGCTTCCCCGGTTTTTCTCGGTGAAGGCGGCCGCGAGGTCCCGGGTCGGCAGGTAGTCAGGCTCGGTGCCGAAGTAGTCCCAGAGAACGAGGCCGGTCTGCGGCTTTGGCCAGCAGCCCGTAGTCCCTGCCCGCTGTCCTTCCGGTCCCCGTGGGGTCGTTCCTGGGTGAGCGGACCTCCATCCACAACTCACAGCGACGATTCCCCGCGGAATGGACTGCGTCACGGACGCGGGCAACAAAACCGGCCATCGCCTTGCAACGCCATGCCACGATCCGCTCGTCATCGGTCTTGATATTGTTCGCATCGTCACGCGGCCAGTCGCTCTCGCCCGTCGCCGCGAGGAAATGATTCAGGTCGTCCTCTCCGTAGGTGCTGTCCTCGAAATACAAATCCGTGAGACTGATCGCCGATGGGTTGTATCTCCACTAGCTCAGTCGCCAGAGAGATGATATCTTTCCCGAATTTCCCTTGGGAATCTTCTTTGACCAGGGCTGTGAGGCTGGGGAGATTTGTTTTCGCGCGGCCCTCGGTGTCTATGCCCGCGAATTTAGGACACTTCTCGAAGAATCTCTCGGCCTGGGCGTCAACCACGAGGACGATTTTTGTCCGGGATCGTCATCGCCGGAAAAGATGTTGATGGCATCCCGCAGCGGGTCCTTGTCGCCGTTTTCTCGAAGTCGGAGGACCAGCTGCTCCTATCCTGTGAGGGAAAAGCGGTCCAGTCCACCCGCCCGGCGACGAGCCCGACCTTGTTGATCCTCGCCTTCTCGCACCAGCTGGCCAGCTCCTTGTGCCGGTCGGTCCCAGCCGTGACGTCCGGCATCGCGACGCCGATCATCCGGTACTTCGGCACCGTGCTTCCGTCGTCACCGTGCGCGGCCAGTCCCCAGCGAGGCCAGCGCCAGCCCTCCCAGGGGCACGGTCAGGGACTACACGCCGATTCAGCTTTCCCGGATTCTCATTCATAGTGACATATCCAATCTCGCGATTTCTTGGGGTGTGGTGAAGTTTTTGGATGCAAGTCATTGTCGGAGACTGCCATTCCGGCATATGACTGCCGGGCAAAGGTGCCTTCCGGGCAGTGGGCTACTGATTCTCGATTCGGGAAGTCGTCTAGAAATAAACAAGACGCAAGGGGCGGACATCAATCGCCGCGCATTCCGGCGATGGCCACTTCCTATGTTGTGCTCAACGCTGCCCCCAGCATAGGGGGATGCCGGAGGAGACGCAATAGGGTGCCGTTGTGCCGCAGTCTGGGAGGGGTCAATCAGGGGATCTTAAAGTGTAAATAGTTGTAGATAGAACTATTTCCCGGCGTATCGTCCTGTGAATTCCCTTGGTCACGCCGGCTGGCGTTCCCTGGCTGCCAGCCCGGGTGCTCAGCCATAGGACGGCGCGGAGCCAGGTCCACTACGTCAGCGCCGCGAGGCGGTCCGGCTGCATCGTGCGGTGGAGGTGCTGCGGGAGCAGGTCGAGGTGCTGGACTTCACCGCGCGCACCGCTCTGGTCTACGGATCACTGCGAGCAGATCTGGAATCATCTGGTATGCCCATGTCGCCTTTGGACATTGATTGCCGCAACGGCCCTGGAGCACAGGCAGGGATGACGCGGACATTGTTCTCGTGACAAGCGACCATGCCTTCTCTCGTATCCCGGGACTCATAGTCGAAGACTGGACCGTCGAGTCGAGCGGCGAAGGGCAGTGAAAGGCATGCGTAAGCCGTGGTGCCGCCGGGAGCCTGGGTCGTAGGATCTCGCCGTGCTTGCTCTGGCGTTGTTTGCAGGAACATCGCCAGGGTCACGAGCCTGCCGGATCTCATCTTCCCTCGTTGATGAACTGCTCGGCGTCGGTTTTCTGCGGATAGTTGGGCAGCGGTGCTGGGGAGTCCTCGATGAGAGAGCAAGCTCTGCAACACCTCGGGGCTGTTCAACGAGTGGCCCATCCCCTGGAAATACTGGGTGCGCTCGATTGCCGGATAGGCGTGGAGGTAGGCCAGCCGCTCCTTGCGCCCGACATAGGAGCATTCGCCGAGCATCAGCATCGCCGGCACCTTGGTCTGGCTGAACCGTTCCAGGTCGAGGGTGTTCATGGTGGTGGCGACGCGGATGTTGGTCACCATGTTGACACGCAGTGGGTTGCCTTGAGCATCACCTCTCCGGCTTTGTCCTTGCAGACGGTGTACCGGACCAGGTCCAGCTGCTCCTGCTCTGTCTGCGCGGCTACCGTCTCCTCCTGCGAGACGAAGAGGCTGCTGGGGGCAAAGCCACTCTGAGCATGACGCGAGGAGCTGGGACGACCGAGGGCAGCCTCCCACCGAACTTCGGCGTGGCCTGAGGCGGGGTGCCGGGCACATGGGCATTGGCGTAGTCGTTGGCGTTCGTGATGGGCAGGCCTCCTGGCTCGGAGAACACCGCCTTCGTGAGATGGGGTTGGATGCGCTCGTCGGCGAGGGCACTCACCAAGCAGTGTGGAGCCATACGACTGGCCGATCGCCGTCAGGTTGCCGCTGGGAATTCTCGCGATGACCTCGGCCAGGGTCGTCGATGTTTGCGTTGATGTGAGTACTCCTCGGGACGCAGCAGGCCACTCATACCGCCTCCGGCCTGGTCGTAGGCGTAGACCTCGTAGCCGTGTTCCGTCAGCCCGCTGAGGAATCGCAGGTTGCTGGTGCCGATCATTCCTCCCGACCACCATGGATGTGCAGCACCGTGCCCTTCGGCTCCCCGGGCACCTGGGAGGGGCAGGTGATAGGAGGCGATCCGGCTGCCGGTGCTCAGATCCCAGTACTCCAGGCGACACCCGGGCGGGGTTGCCGGCGGCATCGCCGACGGGTCACCCAGCGGCACGCACAGGTAGCCGAACAATGCCAGCTGCGCGCCAGCCAGCAACCCGATGAAAACGGTGCGGACCGGTCGCCTCCTGATCTGGCCACGCAGCCCTCGCCACACGATCAGGACCACCAGGCCCGTCGTCAGTACCAGCGCCAACAGACCGCCCCAGACGCCATTGGTGAGCAGCAGCATCCCATAGAACAATGGGATCGGAACCACGACCAACAGCAGCCAGACGCTGGTTAGCACCTTGAGGGATCTTCATGTCTGCAAGCCAATCGCATCCATCCGCCGGGCTGCATCAGGCTGGTAACTGATTCTGCCCTGAGATTCCCCTTAGCGAGAGCGCCGCCGATGTTGGCGTCGAGGCCTGTCAACTAGGGTTCAGCCGTTTTATAAGAAAGCTCTCATGTCGGCCTCATGGGCCGCCTCATCATCGGTTGCGAAGCTCATACCAGTCCCCGGAGCAGGGGACTGGAGAGAAAAGGCAACGATCATGGCGGATACCTACCGGGTCCTGCTGTACAGCCATGACTCCCTAGGCCTGGGGCATGTGCGACGCAACCTGACCATCGCTCACCACCTGGTCAGGCATCTTCCCGAGGCCACTGGGGCCCAAGTGGCGGGCCTGCTGGTCTCGGACTCGCCGACGCCTCCGGATTCCCCCTGCCCGAGGGATTCGACTGGCTGACCATTCCCGGGGTCACCGGCACCATCCACGGCTACCGGCCACGACGCCTCCCCGGCGCCACCGGCGAGCTGATCAAGCTCCGCTCCCAGCTGCTGGAGGGCGCCCTCCTCGGCTTCAACCCCGACCTGGTGATCATCGACCGGCACATCTACGGCGTGATGAAGGAACTCCAGGAGCCGCTGCTGAAGCTGCGCATCCTCAACCCCAGCGTCAAGGTGGTGCTCGGCCTGCGTGAGGTCCTCGACGACCCGCAGATGGCAGCCGTGGGATGGGAGCGCCTCGGCCTCCCGAGCAGCTGCGCGACGTCCTCGACGAGATCTGGGCCCTACGGTGACCCCGACGTCTACGACCCCACCACCACCGGCGAGATCCCGTCCGCTCTGACGGACTGCATCCGCTTCACCGGGTACCTCGCCCACGACCGCCACATCGGTGAGGACAGCGAACCCCTGGCCCCCCGGCCCTTCGTCCTGACCACAGCCGGCGGAGGCTCCGACGGGCACGAGCTGCTGCGCGCCGCCGTCGCCATGCGACCCCCGCCGGGCACGAGAACATCATCGTCACCGGACCGCAGCTGACGACGCCGACTACGAAGCCATCGCCGCTCAGGCCGGCCCCCGCACGCAGGTGCACCGTTCCTGGCCGGGCCTCGGTAGCCAGATCGACCAGGCCGCCGCCGTCATCGCCATGGGCGGCTACAACACCGCCTGCGAGATCCTCGCCACTGATACTCCGGCGCTGGTCGTCCCCGCGAGACCCCCACCCCGGAACAGCTGATCCGCGCCCGCGAGCTGCGCGACGCCGGAGCCATCGACGTCCTGCGTGCCCCAAGCGTCACCGCCGACGCCCTCAGCGCCTGGGTCGCCGGCGCCGTCACCCGGCAGGGTCGGCCGGTCCCACATCGAACGCGACGGCCTGGCCGCCACCGCCGGTTTCGCCGCCGACCTGCTGCTCGATGACGAAGGCTCGAAAAGGGAGGTAGTGGCATGACCCGCATCGGATACGTCCTCAAGGTGTACCCGCGGTTCTCCGAGACCTTCATCGTCACCGAGATCCTGGCCCGCAGGCCCAGGGGCGACGACCTGCGGATCTACGCGCTGCGACCCACCACCGACGCCCGCTTCCACCCCGAGATCGCCCGGGTGCGCGCCCACGTCTCCTGGGTGCCATATGTCACCAATGCCAGCGACTTCTGGCTCCAGCTCGGCGACGCCCTGCGGCACGACGACCTGCGCCGCCGCTTCGCTGAGATTGCCCCCGTGCTCGCTGGGCTGCCCGCCGACGAGGTGGCGCAGGGCGTCTGCCTGGCCAACTCCGTGATCGAGGACGGCATCGACCATCTCCACGCCCACTTCGCCTCCCCTGTCCGGGCGGATGGCGTGGGTCGCGTCAGCTGACCGGGGTGCCTTACACCGTCACCACGCACGCGAAGGACATCTACCACGAGTCGGTGAACCGGCAGTGGCTGCGCCGCGTCTGCGGGGACGCCGACCGGGTGGTCGCGATCAGCCGCTTCAACGAGCGCTATCTCCAGGAGGTGCTGGCAGGGGTCCGGGGCGAATATTTCCCTGCAGTACAACGCCCTTGAGCTGGAACGCTTCCCTACCGCGACCCCATCCAGCCCAGCGTGCCGCTGCGCGCGTGGCGACCGTCGGCCGGCTCGTGCCGAAGAAGGGCTTCCCCCACCCTGATCGACGCCGTCGCCAGCCTCGGCGTGCCCGTCGAGCTGGACATCGCCGGCGGCGGTGAGCTGCACGACGACCTCGCCGCCGCAGATCGAGCGCCTCGGCCTCAGCGACCGGGTACGCCTGGTCGGGCCGCTGACCCAGAACGAGGTGTCCGACCTGATCCGTAGCGCCCACGTCTTCGTCGCGCCCCGCATCCCCGCCGACGACGGCAACATCGACGGCCTGCCGACCGTGGTGCTGGAGGCCATGGCCATCGGCACCCGGTGATCGCGACGTCGGTCAGCGGACTGCCGGAGGTCGTGCGCGACAGCGTCACCGGCATCCTGACCGAGGCCGGCGACGTCCCGCCCTCGCCGAGGCCCTCACCCGGCTGGCTGAGGGACAGGTGCCCGTGATCACCCTCGCTCGCAACGCCCGGGCCCTCATCGAGGAACAGTTCAACAGCCGCCGCCGGCCGCGGCCCTGACGGCCTGGGTGAACGGGACGAAGGAGAGCTGATGCGCATCGCCTACGTGAACGTCGACCTCGGGAATCCCTGTCTTCGGCACCAAGGGGCCTCCGTGCACATCCAGGAGGTGGTGCGCGAACTGCTCCGCCGCGGCCATGAGGTCGTGGTCCACACCACCCGCGCCGGAGACGAGATCCCCTTCGACCTGGCCGGCCTCAAGGTCGTCGAGACCCCGTCACGACCGATGAGCCCGTCGCCCGGGAACGCGCCCAGCAGAACGCCTCCGCCCAGATCGCGGAACGCATCATCGCCGACGGAACCGACCTGGTCTACGAACGCTACTCGCTGTTCAGCACCGTCCTGGCCGACGTCGTCGCCACGACCGGGGCATCCGGGGTCCTGGAAGCCAACGCCCCCTCACGAGGAGCAGCGCACCCATCGCGTGCTCGTCGACGAGGCGGCCGCCGAGCTGCCCTGCGCCGGCAGGTGCAGGCCGCGGCCGTCACCATCGCGGTCTCCGACCCGGTCCGCGATTGGGTGCGGAACGCACCGGGACCGAGCGCGCATACACTGTCCCGAACGGGGGTCAGCACCACCCGCATCACCCCCAGACCGAGGCCGGCGGCGACCCGGTGGTGACCTTCGTCGGCACCCTCAAACCTTGGCATGGCGTCGCCGACCTGCGTCCGCCGCCGCCCTGGCCCAGCAGCCCTGGCAGCTGCGGATCATCGGCGACGGGCCCGGGCAGGGCCGCCCTTGAGGAGCAGGCCGGGGCCCTCGGCATCACGGTGGACTTCCGTGGCGCTGTCGCCCCCGCCGACATGCCGCTGCACCTGGCTGGGTCCGCGATCGGCGTCGCCCCCTACCCGGACCTCGGCGGGGAGCAGCAGCAGTACTTCTCGCCCCTGAAGGTCTACGAATACCTGGCGGCGGGGCTGCCGGTGGTGGCCTCCGCCGTCGGGCAGCTGCCGCAGATCCTGAGCGAGATCGGCACGCTCGTGCCGCCCTCCGACCCGGCCGCGCTGGCTGCCGCCATCGACCGCCTTGCCGCCGACCCTGGGCTGCGCGCCGAGCTGGGACGGCGGGGCCGCGAGCAGGCCGAGGAGCGGCACAGCTGGGCGGGAGCCGTCGACTGCATCCTCGAACTGGCCAGGAGGTCCGGTGGCTGAACGCGGAAGGAGCCTCATGCATCGTCTTCGCACGTACGTCTCGTCCATCAGGTCGATAGCTGCGAAACCCGAGCGCGGCAAACCGTCCATGCGCCGCAGCCTGCGGCTGGTCGCGCCGGACGTCACCCACCGCGCGCTGATCCTCGCCGGCGTGGTCGCGCTGCTGATGGAGGTGGCGTTCCGGGTGCTGGAGCCGTGGCCGATGAAGATCGTCGTCGACGCGGTGACGGCCTACCGCGGCGCCAAGGTGTCGCACCAGCCGGCGAGCTTCGAGCTGCTGCTGTGGTGCGGGATCGCGCTGCTGCTGATCGTGGGGCTGCGGGGCCGTCAGCAACTACCTGGCGACCATCTGCTTCGCGCTGGTGGGTTCCCGGGCCGCGACTTCTCTGCGGGCCCGTGTGTTCCGGCACGTGCAGGGCCTGTCGCAGCAGTTCCATGCTCGCAACCGCAGCGCCGATACCGTGCAGCGCATCGTCGGCGACGTCGCCCGCATGCAGGAGGTCGCGATCACCGCCGGCCTGCCGCCGCTGGCGAATGTGTTGACCCTGTTCGTGATGGTCATCGTCATGTACGTCCTCGATGCGCTGCTCGCCAGCGTGGTGCTGAGTGGCGATCCTGGTGTTCGCCTTCACCTCGCGCCGACGTCGAAGAAGATCACCTCCGCCTCCCGCCAGACCCGTAAGGGTGAGGGACAGCTCGCGAACACGGCCCAGGAGTCCCTCGCCTCCATCAACGTCGCTGCAGGCCTACGGGCTGGGAGGACATGGTGGCGCAGAACTTCACCTCCGCCAACCGGACCTCGCTCAAAGAGGGGTGCGGTCGCGCCGCTACGCCGCGAGGCTGGAACGCACCACCGACGTCATCGTCGGCCTGGCGACCGCGGTCGTGCTGGTCGGCGGCGGACTGCGGGTGACTGCAGGGTGCGATGAGCCCTGGCGACCTGGTGCTGTTCACCACCTACCTGCGCACCACCAGCGAAGCCGCTGCGCGATGCGCTGGCCAAATACACGGGCCGCATCGCGGGCCAGCGCGTCGGGCGACCGCGTCGCCGACCTGATGGAGATCGCCCCGACGTCGTCGCACCCGAGACGCCGCTGCGGCCCACCGCGGTCTGGGGTGCGGTGCAGTTCGACCGCGTCGTCACCGGTACGACGGCGTCGAGGGTGCTGCGTGGCCTCAGCCTGGACATCAGACCCGGCGAGCGGGTCGCGTCATCGGTCCCTCCGGGGCGGGCAAGTCCACCCTCGTGTCGCTGCTGGTGCGCGCCATCGACCCGGTCTCCGGGTGTGTGCGCCTCGACGGGTACCGGCTGACCGACCTCGACCTCGCGCAGCTGCGCTCCAGCGTCTCGCTGCTGCACCAGGAGGCGGTGCTGTTCACCGGCACCATCCGCGAGAACATCCGCATGGGACGCTCGGACGCGACCGACGCCGAGGTGGAAGCGGCGGCCCGCGCCGCCAACGCCCACGACTTCATCACCGAGGCAGCCTGAGGGCTGACGACACGGTGGTGGGGGAGCGCGGCGGCACCCTCTCCGGCGGGCAGCGGCGGCGGATCGCAATCGCACAGGGCGCTGCTGCGGCGCTCTCCCAGTCGTGGTTCTCGACGAGCCACCACTGGCCTCGACCCCGAGGCGGCGAGCCTGGTGCTGGACGCCATCGACCGTCTCTCCGCAGGACGCACAACCCTGGCCGTCACCCACGACGCCGAGGTGGCGCTGCGGGCGACGCGCGTGGTCTGGGTCGAGGACGGCCGGATCCGGCCTCGATGCCAGCCCACGGACCTGCTCGCGAGCAGCGAGGTCTTCCGGGCGTGGATCCAGGCCAGCGGGCGCGACATGGACGCCATCAGGGATCGGGGCCCGCAATGACCATCCGCATGGACCAGCTCGTGACGCAGGTGCTCGACCCCGCTGGCTGAGTGAGCAGGTGGGTCGCCCCGTCCGGGCCGCGAGGCTCAGGGCCAAACCCCAGACCTCGCTGGTCGTCGGCCTCGACGGCCCGGACGGGCAGCCGTCGGGCTGGTGTGCGTTTCGTGGCCCGTAGCCCGACAAGGCCGCCCGCACCCTGCGGGAGGCCGGTGAGGTCGGCCTGGTCACCACGGAGCGGGAGCTGGGGGCTGCTGGTGCAGTCCGGGCCGCTGGCCGCCGACCCGAAACTGGTGAGGCGGCTCGACGACGCCGCCGTCTCGAGGGCTGCTGGGCCAGTGGGAAGCGTCGCAGGTGCTGCGCTACAAGCCGCTGCGCCGCCTGGTGATACGCGACGGGATGCGCGTGGTGCGGGTCGCGGCTGAGGACGGCCATGGCATCGGCCTCGACCGCTTCATCGAGGGGGTCGTTGATGCCCCGCCCGTCTCGATGACGGGACCCAGGCGGGCATCAGCGTCCAGGCCTTCACCGGGGCGCCAACCTGGAGGAGCTGCCCGGGCCCGACCAGCAGCGGCTGAGCCACGCCGCCGGGGGCCCAGCTGGCGCGGCTCCATGCCGCGCCCGTCCCCGCCGACTTGGCTCAGTCCCTGACCCCTGCACTGACCCGGTGCAGCGGGGACTGCCCACGCCGCGTTGCTCGACGAACTGGCCCCGGAGCTGGCGCAACGGATGCGACGGGTGGTCGCGTTGCTGCGCGCGCCCGCGCCGGCGGTTCCGGTGCTGTCCCACGGCGACCTCTCACCCGACCAGGTGCTCACCACCCGCGACGGCGGCCAGGTGTGGCGACCGACTTCGACCGCGCCTGCCTGGCGCCCCGCGCCGTCGACCTCGGCTCCCTTCCTGTCGGTCCTGGACGCCGGCACGCTCCTCGACGGCTACCGCGACGGCGGCGGCCAGCTTCCCCCGCGACCAGTTGCGCTGGGCCGTCGCGCAGCGTCGCTGGTCCTGCGGGCCGCCGACCTGCTGCGACGGGCCTCCGCGACTGGAAGGCCGGCATCGCGGCAAACCTGAACCAGATTCTGGAGGTTGTGAGATGAAAGCTTTGTCAACGGTTCGCGCTCTCGTCGGTGTGCGGCGCGCCTGGCCCCGGGAGTGACGGCTCGATCACCTTCGAGCTGATCACGGGAGGCAAGCTGCGCGCCGGATCGGTCTCCCCGAGGGGGCTGTGGATCACCGGCTACGCCTCACGCCGAAGATCCCGGAGCCTCCCGGGCTCTTGAAGGCAGGCTCGTGGTGCACCGGCTCCACCGCCGGGCGGTGGTGCTGACCCCACAGCGCCATCAAGTTCACCCGCGAGGGCCGCGCCAGCCTCGTCGCGGTGCAGTCCTCGCAGGTCGCGGAGCTGTGCGAGGGACGGGAATCGCCGCGGCGAAGGTCCTCGACCACCGCCGTCGCGGGTGAGCATGGAGCTCCTGCCGGGCAGCACCCTCCACGACCTCGCCGGCCAGGCGTGCCAGGCTGGCGGCGGTTCCGCCGACGTGTGGCCCAGCCTGATCACCCGGTTCGTCGGGCTGCCGAGCACACCGGCGCCGACGAGGGCGGGAGCGTGCTCTGGCAGTGGTTCCAGCACATCGAGGGGCACCGGGCGCTTCCGCAGCTGGATCGGCTCGGCAACGCGACCGCGCAGGCCTGCCAGCAGCTCGCATCGGGCGACAACGGCTCCCGGGTGCTCGTGCACCGGGACCTCCACGACAAGCAGCTCATGCTGGGACGGGACCACCCTCGGCCTGCTGGACCTCGATACCGCCACCCGCGGCGAGGCCGCCCTCGACCTGGGGAACCTGTGGGCGCACATCGAGCTGCGCCACGTGCGGGACGCCTCACCCGGCAGGACCGCGACCGCATCCTCGACCTGCTGGGCGAGGGTCGTCGCGGCCGCTCCCACCACGCTCCGGCGCGTCGTCACCCACCACCGGGCCGCCCGGCTGCGGCTCGCCTACGTCTACGCCTTCCGGCCGCAGTCGGCCAGCTGGCTGCCCCACTGGGTGGAGGAGACCTCAGGTCCTCCAGCCCCGTCAACTCGATAGGAGAAGCGCATGAGGATCTCGGTTGTTGGCTGCGGATACCTGGGCGCCGTGCACGCTGCCTGCATGGCGGAGCTCGGGCATGAGGTGACCGGAATCGATGTCGACGAGGCGAGATCGAGGCGCTGTCCGCCGGCCGGGCGCCGTTCTACGAGCCTGGCTTCGACGAGCTGCTGACCCGGGCCTGGGCACCGGCCGGGTTGCAGTTCACCACCGACCCGGCGCGCTGGGCTGGCGGAGGCGGAGCTGCACTTCATCGCCGTCGGCACCCGCAGTCCGAGACCGGGCGCGGCCGACCTCAGCTACGTCGACGCCGCCGTCCAGACCCTCCTGGCGGGGGCGTCCCAGGGTCTGTGGTGGCGGGCAAGTCCACCGTTCCGGTCGGCACCGCCGCGCGTCTCGCGGAACGCCTCGCCGAGAGGGACCTGGCCCTGGTGTGGAACCCCGAGTTCCTGCGCGAGGGGTTCGCCGTCGAGGACACCCTGCACCCCGACCGCATCGTCTACGGCCTGCCCGCTGATCCCGGGCCGGCGCAGCTGGCGCGCGCCCGGCTCGACGAGGCATACGCTCGACTTCTTTCCGACGGCATCCCGCAGATCGTCACCGACTATGCGACGGCGGAGCTGGTGAAGGTGGCCGCCAACTCGTTCCTGGCCACCAAGATCAGCTTCATCAACGCCATGGCCGAGCTGTGCGAGGCCACCGGCGGCGACGTCACCGCCCTGGCCAGCGCCCTCGGGCATGACGATCGTATTGGACGGCGGTTCCTGGGGGCCGGGGTTGGGTTCGGCGGCGGCTGCCTGCCCAGGACATCCGCGCCTTCCTGGCCCCGCGCCAAGGAGCTCGGTGTCCACGACGCTGTCGCTTTCCTGCGGGAGGTCGACGCCATCAACCAGCGTCGCCGCGACCGGGTGGTCGACCTGGCGCTGCGCAGCCTCGGCGACCGGATGCCCGGGGCGCGGGTCGTCGTGCTGGGGCGGCGTTCAAACCCAACAGCGACGACATCCGCGACTCGCCCGCCCTCGACATCGCCCACCGGCTGCACCAGCTCGGCGCCCAGGTGAGCGTCACCGACCGAAGGCCCTCGGCGCCGTGGCCCGCCGCCACCCGGACCTAGCCACCGAACCAGACCTGCACCGGGCGCTCCGGGACGCGGACCTGGTGCTGCTGCTCACCGAGTGGGCCGAGTACGCCGGCATCGATCCGTCAGCCGCCGCGGGACTGGTCCGCCGGCCCGCCATCATCGACGGCCGCACGCCTCGACCCGGCCCGGTGGCGGGCAGCGGGCTGGACCTACCAGGGTCTGGGGCGCTGATGAGGCCACCTGGGGTGCGCAGCTCCCCAGATGTCATCCGCATGCAGGCAGAATGGTCGCGTGAAGAGGTTCCTCGCGCCGCGGCTCCTCGACGATCCGCGCCCGGATCATGCTGGCGCTCGTGCTGGTCGCCGGCATAGCGCTGGCTGTCTCGGGCGTGATCGTCGCCGTCCTCCAGGAACGTCACATCAGGACCTGTCACGGAGCGCCTGGGGAAGGCCCGCAACGAGCTTGGCGCTCGCCACGGACAGGGGTGAACCCCGAGACGAAGGAGCCGTTCGACTCGGTCTCCGACGTGCTGTACACCTACCTGGTGCGGCGCAGTGTCGTCGGCCCCGGCACGGGGAGATCGGCTACGTTGAGGGCAGGCTCACGTGGACGTCACCGGACAAGGTGAAGTTGCGGCCCGAGCAGGATCCCGAACTCCTCGACGCCATCCAGCCGGACCTGGCGGGGCAGGGGAGCGTGATCAGGCCGGTGAGGACCTCGCAGGGCAGCTACAAGGTCCTGGTCGCCGTCGTGATGCTCGGCGACCAGCGCGGTGCGCTGGTGCGGGTGATCGACCTGGGCAGACCGGGGGCGAGCTGCGCCGACCATGGTGTTCTACGCGGGGGCTGCGGTGCGTGACGGTGATGATGCTGATCGCCCCTGCCTGGCTGGCTGTCGGCAGCTGCTGCGGCCGATCGGGGAGCTCAGGCTCGCCACCGACCAGATCCACGAGCACGACCTCACCACCCGGGTCCCAGTGCGTGGCCGGGACGACCTGACGGCGCTGGCGAGGCGGTGAACCGGATGCTGGACCGGGTGCGGGGCGCGGTCGAGGGCAGCGACGGCTCCTCGACGACGTCGGGCACGAGCTGCGCACCCCATCACGGTGGTGCGCGGGCACCTGGAGCTGATCGACTCCGAGGATCCCGACGATGTCCTCCAGACCCGCGACCTCGCCATCGAGGAGCTGGACCGCATGGGATCCTCATCAACGACCTGCTGACGCTGGCGAAGGCAGGGCAGAGCGACTTCCTGTCCCTCGAGGACAGCGACATCTCCGAGCTGACCGACCAGGTGCTGGAGAAATCACGGGCGCTGGGGGAGCGGGACTGGCAGCTAGAGCACGTCGCCATGGTGCACGCGGTGCTGGACCCGATGCGGATCACGCAGGCCTGGCTCCAGCTCGCCGCCAACGCGGTCGAAGTACTCCGGACATCGGGACCCGGGTCGGCATCGGGTCGCGGTTCGACGGCACGTCGGTGCTGCTGTGGGTGCGCGACCAGGGGATCGGCATGACCCGTGAGGAGATGGCGACGGTGCGGCAGCGATTCGCGCGGACAGCTGCCGCCGCGCAGCGAGCCCAGGTCAGGGACTGGGCCTCAACATCGTCGAGAGCATCGTGAGGCCCACGGCGGCCACCTGGAGATTGAGTCCGCGCCCCGGAGCGGGTCGGTGTTCACGCTGCGGATCCGGTGAACCCCATGAGTCCCTATCCCTCGCCCATCGAGGCCGCTCCCGGCGTCCACCCCTGAAAGAGGAAGGCAGTAGCCATGAGCAGCATCCTGATCATTGAGGACGAACCGCGGATCGCTGGTTTCATCGCGAAAGGCCTCAAGTCGGCGGGGTTCACCTCGGAGACCACCGCGTCCGGTGAGATGGGTGCCACGCTGGCCGTGCGGCGACTTCTCCCTCATCGTGACTCGACATCAGCCTGCCGACATCGACGGCTCGAGGTGCTGGAGCGGATCCGGGGCCGGGTGTGGCGACTCCCGGTCATCATGCTGACCGCCCGGTCCTCGGTGACCGACCGGGTGGCCGGGCTGGAGAGCGGCGCCGACGACTACATGCCCAAACCCTTCTCCTTCGGGAGCTGCTGGCCCGGATCCGGCTGCGGCTGCGGAGCCAGACCGCCGAGCCCGCCGCCGGACGGTCGTCGACGCACCTGGAACATCGCGGACTGGTGCTGGACTCACCGCACCCGCAGGGGTCCAGGTGGACGGCCAGTGGATTGACCTGTCGGCCCGTGAGTTCACCCTGGCCGAGGTGTTCCTGCGCAACCCGGGGCAGGTGCTCAGCCGTGAGCAGCTGCTCAGCAACGTGTGGGGCTTCGACTTCGACCCCGGCTCCAACGTCGTGGACGTCTACGTTTCCTACCTGCGCAACAAACTGGGCAGGGCGCTTCGAGACAGTTCGCGGCACGGGCTACCGCCTGGTGTGATGCCCGGCTGCCTCACACGGCCGGCGCGACGCCCGTTTGCTGGCCTTATTCACGTTTGCCTGTGCTGTGAGGCCAGCAAACGCGAACAAGACCAGCAAAAACTCAGTAAGGCCAGCGAACCGGCCTTGCCAGTGAAAGGGAAGGATCAGAAAGGAGGGACCAAAGAGACCGGGGATCAGTCGTCGTCATCACTCGTCGCTGTCGTTGTCCCGGCCCGACGACCCACCGGAGCTCTTCTTGTCATCATCATCATCGTCGTCGTCACCGACCTTCACGGGCGGGGCTGGTTTTCACTGCTGTGGCACCGGTGCGGCTGGAGGACCTGGGAGTGCTGGTCGAGCCTCCGTTGTCTGAGGACCCCCATTATTCCTGTTGCCCGACGTCGCTTCCTGGCCTGGCGTCGCTCCGGTCGTCGGGCCGCTGGTAGCGTGGCGGGGTCCGTGGAGGTGGAATCCGTGGGCTCGGGGCTGGCGGTGGGAGTCTGGCTGGGAGCTGGCGGCTTGCTCGCGGCATCGTGATCGCAGGGCAGGGTTCGACTCAGGCTCCTGCCGGGTGGGCGAGCTGGTAGCAGCAGCCTGCTGTCAACACTCCGGCGGCACCGATGCCCGCCAGCATCGCTGACAGGCGGGTGCGTTCCTGACTTCATCATGCTTCTCCTTCCACCTCCTTACAGTGAAGCCTACGAGGATGAGGTCCCGCAGACTTCCATGAGGAAGTTCTCATGAAGGGACGGTGCATGCCGGCGACGCCTTCCTGCCCCGCGCTGAGGCGTGCGGATCGCTTTCTAGGCGCGTTCTCCTGGGTCCTGGTAGGCGGGCTCAGCGCACGAAGAACCGGCGGATCAAATAATTGTCATTACAAATAGTAAGGCTCTGATGGGCCTGGGGTAAGTCCTCGCCCGGTGGCTGCGCGGAGGCGCTAGGCTGGCGCTTCTTGCCTCTGGGGGCCATTGTAAGTACAAAGCTCCTGGCGGTTCCGGCCGCCGGGCCAGCGGACTGGACGGACCCGAACGCGGTGCAGTCGGCACTGCTGCCGGTAGGGGTGACGTCGGCCGCCGGATCAGCCGAAACGTCCCAGAGACCAGGGAGAGGTACATGACCACAATCACCCACTGGATAGACTGGCGCGCCCACGAGGGGCAGCCTTCCCACCGTCCCGTCGAGAACCCAGCCACTGGCGAGCCGTCGGCGAAGTCCTGTCCGCCAGCCAGGCTGACCTCGACCACGCCGTCGCCGTCGCCGCCGAAGCGCAGAAGAAGTGGGCGAAGGTCTCCCTCGCCAAGCGCACCGCCATCATGTTCAAGATGCGTGAACTGGTGCTCGCCCACCAGGACGAGCTGGCCAAAGGCCATCGTCGAGGAGCACGGCAAGGACTACTCCGACGCCATCGGCGAGATCCAGCGCGGCCGCGAGACCCTCGACTTCGCCTGCGGCATCAACGTGGCGCTCAAGGGCGAGTACTCCTTCGACATCTCTTCCGGTGTGACATCCACACCATCCGCCAACCGTCGGCGTGGTCGCGGGCATCTGCCCCTTCAACTTTCCGGTCATGGTGCCGATGTGGATGCACCCCGTCGCCATCGCCACCGGCAACTCGTTCATCCTGAAGCCCGCCTCCGCGACCCCACCGCGTCGCTGATCATCGCCCGCCTCTACCAGGAAGCCAGGCTGCCCGACGGCGTGTTCAACGTGCTGGCTGGTGACCGCAACCTGGTCTCCAATATCCTGACCCACCCGGGCATCGACGCGATCTCCTTCGTCGGCTCCACCCGGTGGCGCACGTCATCAGGACACCGGCGTCGCCCACGGCAAGCGCGTCCAGGCTCTCGGCGGCGCAAACAACCACGCCATCGTCCTGCCCGACGCGGACCTGGAGTTCGCTGCCCAGCATATCGCCGCGGCGGCCTTCAGTGCGGCCGGTGAGCGCTGCATGGCGCTGCCCGTCGTCGTCGCGGTCGGTGGCGTCGGGGAAAAAGCTGGCCGAGCTCGTCGCCGCCAATGGCGCGAAGATCAAAGGTCGGCTACGGGCTCGACGAGGGCGCGTCCAGATGGGTCCCGTCATCACCGCCAAGGACCGCGACCGCATCGTCGGGCTCATCGATGACGCCGAGAAGCGCGGCGCGAAGGTGGTCCTCGACGGCCGCGGACTGAAGATCGACGGCTACGAGGACGGCTTCTGGGTCGGTCCCCGGTCATCGCAAGGTCCCGCTCGATGCCCCCGTCTACCAGGGAGGAGGTCTTCGGGCCGGTGCTGTGCATCGTCGAGGCCGCCAACTACGCGGAGGCCATCGAGCTGGTCAACTCAGTGAGTTCGGCAGCGCGGCCATCTTCACCAATGACGGCGGCTACGCGCGGCGCTTCCAGCTGGACGTCGAGGCCGGCATGGTGGGCATCAACGTGCCCATCCCCACCCCGGTGGCCTACATACTCGTTCGGCGGCTGGAAGGTCGCTGCTGGGCGACACCCACATCCACGGCGAGGGCGTGAACTTCTACACCCGCGCGAAGGCCATCACGGTCCGCTGGCCCTCTGGAGTCCGGCGCCTACGCCGCGACGATGAGCTTCCAGCGCGAGTGAGCGCAGCCCCATGGGGAGAACAACCCATGGGGAGGACAACCATTACAAAAACACAAAAAGCCCCGGTGAACTTGAGGTCGCCGGGGCCTTGTCGGTGCATGGCTAAAAAGCAGACAACCACATAGTGTCAGTTGGCCCATTGGCTCTAAAGAGCTGTGCCGCAAGATCGCATGATAATGACTGTTCTGGCCAGCCTTACGGAATACTCCTGGGGTGTAAATCGTCATTAATAAATGACGCAACTGGCAAGAAAGCAAGAAATCGAGATCAATCGAGGGAAGGAAGCCTTTATGAGTGATATAGATATCAAAGTAGGCGACCTGGAAACCCTGTCATCAGAGACAGCAGCCACAGCCTGCAAGATCGGTGAGAAGAATGTGTTAGACGCCTTAGCAGACGCTCCCGAGGCGATGCCAGGATCAGCTTCAGCAGAGCACGGCATCAAAGACACCAGCGAGGCTGTCGACAAGAGGCGCAATACTCTCAAAGATAAATATCAAGACTTCAGCGACGACGTGATGAAGGCGTCAAATTCTTACGGGAGAACCGAGGCTGAGGTCGAGGGCATCCTTACGTTCTGCTGGTATTCCAGGCAATTCAAATAGTATGCATAATAACGTCTGCTATCAGAAGATCTCCAATAGGATGGAAGGAAATAATAATGGCCATTAATTGGGATGAAATTCAACGGTGGGATCCGAAGAACCTCAACTCGGCCTCTCGTAAGCTGCGCGAACTGCGACGAGGGCTGATGACTGAGGCCGATGATGCCAATGGCGCCAAGAATCGGATTAAATCGACAGGGGCAGCGGTGGAGGCCATGAAGACTTCACTGGGGATCCCTGAATTCAAATCTCAACCAGCTGGTGAACGACATTTCAGAACTCATGATGGCCACCGCCGCCGCCGCGGAGGAGTCTGGGATGTGAAGACCAAAGTCCTAGAATGCACATCATTCATGGCAGAAAACACATATTTGAAGATCCAAGGCAACGGAGAAGTCGTTGTCGATCTCTCGGGGAAATATGCGGGTGGATCAATGGAAGCGAAAAACAAAGGCAAAAGATTTGGAGAATCTGATCAAAGCCGCTCTTGACCGTGCCCGTGATGTTGATGACGCCTATGACAAGCGCTTGAAGGCCGTGGGCGATGGCACTACAAGTCCTCAGAGACTGCCTCCAGCCAATCCCAGGGCTGCCGGACCTGCCGCAGAAAGGCTGGTCGGCTACTGAAGTCGCCGCTTGGTGGAACGCCCTCACTCCTGAGGGAGAAAAAGAACATCATTGAAAACCATCCCGTGATATCCAGGAATCTCGATGGCATCTCCGCTAATGCCCGCGATGAAGCCAATCGAAAGGTCCTCGATAGAGAACTGGGCGCGCGAGACATGATCGGGATGAGCTCCAGAAGAAAGTTGATGAGAGGGGTTTGATGATGATAACGTAATCCTTATTTAGATGATAAAAAAATAAGGCTGATAAGAGGGTAAAAAGATCTAGAAAAGATTCAGAATCTAATGGGTGAAAAAGAGGGCGATGGATCGAAATATCATCTTCTTACCCTCGATGCTACTGACGATAAGGACGTCCGGGCTGCTATTGCGATGGGCGATGTTGATAAAAGCCTCAATATCGCCACCGTGGTTTCCCGGGGTCGGCACCACAGTGCGAGACAGCATGGACGGTGAGCTGCATAAGGCTGAGGTGCGTAACCATTCTGGCTCTGACAACACCGCTGCGGTAGCCTGGATTGGATATGGCACACCTGATAGTATATGGAGCCCCGAAACTCGTGGCACTGGTACGGCTGATGAGGGCGCCCGCCTCTCAATGGGTTCCATGAAGGGATCCATGCCTACCGGCAGTCACAGGGGTAGTGATCCACATATAACTACGGTGGCTCATTCCTACGGCTCCCTCACCGCTGGCACCGCGGCCCTGACCACCAAAGCCGGTGCGGTCGATGACATGGTGCTCTACGGCTCACCAGGCGGACGGGCTACCGATGTGCATCAATACAACGTCCCAGAGGGACACGTCTACGCCTCCGCCAACGATAAAGATGAGGTAACGGGCAAAGGGGCTGGTGGCAGGGCATCCTAGGCGGCGGCGAAGAAGCTGTTGGTATGGGGAAGAAGCCAGTCGAACTACATGGCGTCAAGAACATTGCTTCCAATGGTGGCGGACATGATGATTACTGGAACAATCCGGAGTTCGTCGAGGATGCCTCTCAAATCGTTGCCAATGAGGACCCTGGTGTTGACCGTTCTGACAACCAGGCAGAGGCAGTGACCAAGCCGCCTGCTAGAAGTAGTTACTGGGGCCTCCTGCGACATCGAGCAGACTGTGGGGCTGTCGTCCCTGACATAGACCGGACATAGAGATGTGGCGGAGGACGGGCTGAATTATGCTGACTCTGATAGGAAGATGCCGACTCAGGCTAGATCACTGGGGTGTTCCTGGGTTGACTCGGGCTTCAGGGCTCACCGGGACTTGCGTGAGAGGAGGTCCCGCAGGAGGACAACAAGACTGCCAGCACCACCAGGCAGGCGGTGCCGGCGATGATCCCAAGCGAGATGGTGCGCATCGGCCGCAGATCCGGCACAGACTCAGGGGAGCCATCCGGGATTCTCGGGTTTGGCGGGGAGCTGAGAAGCGTGGATTCGGGGCCCTCCAGGGAGCCGTCATTGCTGAAGTTCAGCGCATCATAGGGGGCAATCAGGCCCCACCCGATCTTTGGCGTCGCGCTGGGAGCGCGATGGCCGCAGAGCCGTTGCCAGGAGCCGGTACTTCCACTCGGCGGGCGTCTCGCCTGGATGCATCGCAGCCACCATCGCCGCCGCAGCGGCCACATAACCGGTGGCATAGGAGGTGGACGGCTTGTCCCCGGCGAGTATGCAGTCGCCGTCACCCAGGAACGTGGTGAGCACCCGCGACCCGGGCGCAGCCACCTCGACGTGCTCACCATGGGAGGACCGCGTCGGAAGGAGCCCCGAGGCGTCGACGGCCGTGACGGACAGCGCCTGAGGGTAGGCGGCCGGATAGCGTGGCGCGTTGGGGTCCTCCTTCGGAGGGCATTGGTCTCCTGCGGGACGTTGCCGGCGGATGCGACCTCAGGGCCCCCGCCGCGACCGCGCCACTCCACGGCGCTCTGCATCTCAGGAAGGTTGTCGATGACCGACTGGGCGACGACGATGATCTTCGCGCCATGCTCTGCGGCCTGCGCACCCCAGCCGCGGTCCGGGTGGTGTCCGGCTGCTTCCCGGCCTTCACAGAGTCATTGCTCTCGTCGACGTAGACCCGCACCGGCAGGATCTCAGCCGCCGGAGCCAACCCGACCAGCCCCGATCCCTCAGCCTCGTGGGCGGCGATCTGCCCGCGATGGCCGTGCCATGCCCGCGGTGTCCGTGCGGCCGTCGCCGCTCTCCACCAGGTCGGCGCCCGGCAGCACCTTATCGGTGAGATGGACATTGGACGCCGCGACCCCGGAGTCAACCACCGCGACCACCACTTTGCCGCGGGAAAGCTGCCAGGCCTTCTTGATGCCCAGCAGCGCGACCGCCTCGGGAGGCTGATCCACCAGGGAAGTCTTGCCGGGCTCGCAGGGGTGTTCTTGTCCTCGGTGACCGTCGTGATCTTGCTGCCCACCGTCGCCAGGCCATCGGAGGCAGCGCAGGGGCGGTCTGGGCAGGGCATCGCCGGGGCGAGAAAAGCCATGACGCCGCAGGCCACCGCAAGGTTCCTGGCCAGGGAGACCGCTCGCATCATTGCTGCCCACCGTGGCCCAGGCGCCGTTTGGATCCAGCGCGGTTCCCTCGGGAATCAGGGCCGTCCACTCGGCTGGAATCACGTGGACGTCGCTGTCCTTGTATCCGAGACGGGCCAGGGTGTCGGCCGACTGGGTCCGGAGACCATGCACGGCCCCCAGGTCGGAGACCAGCACTGACCATGCCGAGCGAGGCCGCCGGAAGTGGCGCGCACCAGCGCTCGACCCGCCCAGAACCGATGCGGGGAGCCTGAACCGCCTGTAGCTTCTGGTCGGCGGTCATCTCGCTGATTCTGTGGAACCGGCAGAATGCTGGCCAGTCTCCTGCGACATCGAGTACAGCGCCGACAGGGGAGAGCCGTCGGGCGCTTGCTCCAGCTGCGTGCAGGGCAGGAGCCAGTCGGGACGGTGTTCTCGACGCGTTTCAGCCAGTCCGGCGGGGTGATCCCCGCCGGATCTATCTCAGCGCCGACATCTCGGCGACCGAGGGCGGTCAACGAGGCCTCGGCCGGGTAGAACTTCTCCGCGGTCTCCGACAGGAGTCACCTGCCAGAACCGGTGACGACGTAGCGCCGGGACGAACCGCCTTCCTCCACCTTGATGACGGTTCCCACCACAGCCGTCGCCAGGCGCTCGGGCATGCCGCCAGCGGGCAGGCCTGCGTTCGGGATCTCCAGAGGTTTCAGGTCCGACCCCAGTTTGAAGAGCGACAGCCAGGGGCACCTCACTTCTGTCGGCGCTACGGACTCCATTCCAGGGCCAGGAGCACCTTGTTCTTGTGCTCGCGTGGAATTCTGTGACGCAGGCCGTCAGCTATCAGGAAGACCTCCTCCTGGCTCTTGACCAGCGCATTCCACGTGGGGTCCGGTTCTCGAGGATCTGCGCCACCCAGGTGTGGGTTTTCCCGGGCAGGACACAGGAGAACCACTTGTCTGAATGAAGCTGAGCGGCCGGTGGGACGTCGTCAGGGGACGCCCGTGATACCGATCTGGGTGCCGCGGCTGATCCCGTCGATCGTGGAGCCGACAACTCGCTGGTCTGGTACTTGCCGGACTCCGACAGCAGGCGAGCCGAGGTGACGTTGGTGACCGGGCGCAGAACCCCTTGATCGTGTAGTACCGGGCCCCGGTTCCTTCACGACGATCAGGGTCGAGTTCTGCCAGTCGTTCGGCAGGGTCGGCAGGAACCGGCTGATGATCGCACCAGCCCCCAGCATGATGGCTACGACGACCACCCCCACGATGAGCGGCACGAATGGAGACTTTCGACTCCATCTCACGTCCGCCAGGTATGCCCGACGAGAAAGCCGTGATCAGGCGGCGTCGGTTGTAGCGCTGCGCTTCGAGGATGTCCTTGTGCGAGGGCATCAGATCCTCCCCACACCAGAGCCGCCAGTGGCAGGATGCCCAGCAGGGGCCAGGACTCCAGCCGCGTCGGCGAGCCGGTCAGCCAGGGACGCAGCCTCTGCGAGACCACGTTGGCTGTCAGCAGTAGGACCGCGGTCAGGATGATCGCACCAAGTGTCCACGGCAGGGCATCGGGCGCCACCGTCGTGGTGGACACCGCCGCCAGGATGGTCAGGAACATGCCCGTCAGCACACCGATGAGGACCTCCACCGCAGAACGCAGTGACCGGGTCGTGAGCATCAGCGCGACGCCGCCGCAGGCAAGCATGGCGATCGCCACCGGGAGGTCGTCATCAAGGGGCCAGACCACCATCGCCGCAGAGCAGCCGGCCTTCAGGGAGATGACCAGCACACGGGCGTTGTCGACACGCGAATAAACCCGCGGCGTATCGATCTTCTCGTTCTCCTGGCTGGTCCCGATTCGATCGGTATCTGGGCCATGGCCACCCAGGGGGCACTGAGCGTCACCACCACCAGCAGGGACAGCGTCAGGCTGGCAGCTCTCTCAGGGGCAACTCCCGCGAGGTTCACCAGGCCACCCACCAGCACGAGGGAAAAACCGGTGGTGATAGGGGCTGCCGTGGACACACGCAGGTCCGAGGGGAGCACCAGGAGCGTGCAGGAACCGGCGAGCAGACCTACACCGGAGGCAGCCAGCGGCAGTGAGAACCAGTCTCCCGTGGTGATGGCGAAGGCCGCGCAGGCAACCAGGACCGGGGTGGTGTGCCCCCAGCGAGAGGGCACCTGGACGGTTGGGCATCCGTGCCACGACGGCAGCGGCCAGCGTGGTGAGGAGCGCTCCGCTAGCTCCCACCGCTGCGGTGAGAGTGGGTTCGTGCGCGCCGGTCAGCGCAACAGAGCAGCCAGCAGCACCAGGCCGCCGATGCGTGGGCCGAGAGCTGGACTGAGTTGGTCCTCTCCCAGGGAGTGGACTTGTCTGCCACGGCGGTTCCCACGGCTTCGACCAGGTCGTCGTAGCGCTGGTCCTGGGAGTTGCTTCCCATCGGTTCCAAGGTCAGGACGGCACCGGGACGAACCTTCTGCTCCGGGAGGGTCTTCGACTGGCTGAGGACATTGCCGTCTGATGTGCGGATGGTGAAGCCACGAGTGGCGGTTCCTGGATCCAGGGGGCTCACTCGCCTTGACCAGGACGGGTACGAGCTCGGCCAGTGCGATGTTGGAGGGAACCGACATATCGACAGTGTCTCCCGCCATGCTCAGCGAGATCGGCATCAGGGCTCCGGCGCGAGAGCTGTCGGTGGAAGGCATCGGGTTCCTTTGTCGGGGACACTGGAGCGAGGTTCGGCGTCCAGGCTACTTCTTCCCTGGGCAACCTTCACGTCCCACCAGGTCATCGCATCTTTGACCGCAGTATCGCAGCAGTATCGCATGGGTCCAACAACACCCCTTGGGTGCACCAGGTGTGCAGTATGGTGGGCGTGTCATTCGCGGTGCGACACTTGAGTCGCGCCGCAGGTACCCGATTTGGAGGGCATGCATGTCAGACCAAGTGAGAGTAGTCGCAGGTTCGCATCAGAAGGCTGCGCAGGACACGAGCGGCTCATGACCAGATCACCGCGGAGATCAGCAGGATCAGGGGCCATGTGGAAACAGCCCACGGGACGGCTGGCAGGGGCCAGGGGTGGAGATGCCATGATCCAGACTGCAGAGAACTGGATCACAAACGCGACTCAGGTTGCCTCCATCCTTGAGGTATTCGAAGAGAAGCTTCTCAAGGTCGACACCAACAACGCACGGGTCGAGGGAAGAGCGTGGCTCCTCCTTCCAGAGCGTCATGGCTCGCCTGCAAGTTTAGTCGGCTCGTCGTAGGCACTAAAGACTCCTGGAGAAAGGGAAAGTAAAATGGGAATTAACAAGGATATGAACATCTCTTTTGGGGCTATTTCTGGCCTTGGGGATGACATGCTGTCCAGCAATAAGGCGATTCAGGCTATCCTCGATAACCTGGATGCAGGGGCTCAAACCGTTCATTGGGAGCTGGGACGGCGACTCAGGAAGCTATCAGACAGCCAAGACCGGCTGGGATGGAAAGATGGGGAGATCTCAATGGAAATTTCCTGCAATTCCAGCAGCAGGTCGTGGTGGCTGGGCAGTCATACCAGTCAATGAGGCCCAAAACACCAATATGATGCAGGATATCGTGTGATTCTGTGTAGCTGTTCTACTCATCAGGAACAGCTACTGGGTGAGTGGGAGCCAGCAGGCTTCCCACCCCACCCTTCGTTTTCTGTGGATTTTTCGTCTACCAGGCGGGTTATTCAGGAATCACTCCTTTCGCAGCATCTCCCTCGTCAACTGCGGGTTAATGGAGGCCCGCATTGCTGGATAAGCCTCCAGGAATCGCATCGTTTCGCGGTATGTCTCCTTGCCGACCGCAGGTTGGTAGGAGTGCGGCTGCAGTGCTGAATAAAATTCCAGATCGCTTGAGAGATTATTCACAACCACAAGTAATCCTGGGTGAGACAAGGGTGTTTACCGAACTGAAAGTCCTTCGTGAATAACCCTTTCAGGTTTTCTCCTGTATTGAACTGCACCGCCGCATGATTGTCATGGTGCGTTTTCCCATGATGATCATTGTTCCGGCGGGAACCAGGATGCGCTACTGGGTTCCAGAAGGGGTGATTTTGCCGTCGGCCGCACGTAGCGCAGTGCCATTCGTCGAGGAGGCGTCCTCAACCCATACGCCATTGCGGGCTGGGCCGAGCGGAGATGAGTTCGTGAGATCGAGTTGGTGGAGTCGGGAACGGCGATCAGTCGTTCCCCGGCCGTGCTGGTGGAGGGCTCGCGACCTATCACCAGTGCGGCGTCCACCTTCTCTTTTCTGTCCAGAGTCCACGACCACCCAGAGGAACGTCGCGCGGGGCAGCCCGTTGGGTCCGGCGACGCGGCGGGTCACTGTGGAGGGTTCTGCCTGGATGTCTGAGGGCTGTGGGCTGCTGCACGTCGCGGTGACAGAGGCCCGGCTGGGGCTGCTGCGGGGAGAAGGGCCGCAGGCGCTGGGTCCCTGAAGCGGCAGCGCGGCGGGAGGCGAAGCGCTGGGAGCTGGCGGCTCAGGGAGGCCCTCCCAATCCCACGTCAGACGCGTTACCCCTCCTCTCGAGGGCGGGGCTCCCGGTGTCGCGACGTACCTCCTTGCGCGTGGCTGGGCCCTCTTTACGCGTGGCTGGGGCAGGAGATTCCTGCAGGACTCCTGCCTCGCTCCACGACGTCGCGGGGGCGACGGCTTCTGCGTCCTGTCCGGGGGTGGCACCGCTGTGCCTGGGTAGAGGGCGAGGGACGGGGCGGTGAGGAGCCGGGGCCACAGCGCTGGTGGGCGCAGGGGCGGGAACGGAACTCTGGAGACACGGGCAGCTGCTGGAGGTCGGGAGAATCCCTGCCCTTGCCGGGGTTCTGTGATCTCCTCCTCCACCGTCTCTTTATCCTGCTCTTCTTTATCCTGCTCGGTCTCCTCGGCGGATGTGCGCAGGGTTGACTATCGCGGTCCCGAGATCGGTCCACCCAGTCTCCCGTCCCAGCTCATGAAACAGCCGACCAGCGGTCCCACCGCCGTCACGTGCAGCAGCGTCATCAGGATGCTGCGTACCAGCTGTTTTCCGAGCCCAGGTGCGTGATTGCTGCCGTGTGCGATGGCGGCTGCACCCGCTGCCAGTGCGCCGGGGGTGCGTCCCTGTCCGGGCACGGAACAGAGTTAGGACGACTATTGCCTCAGCGATGGTGATGCCTGCTAGGACCGGGGAGGGAAGAGCCACCACAGCAACCGGTCACAGCGAAGACGCATGCCAGATCCGTCAGGTACACCAGGGCACGTACCAGGGCCGCTGACAGGCTTGAGCTTCAGGTCATCTCCAGTCTGCCCGGCTTCCACCGGGCTGCGGCTGACCCAGGGCGGCGGGTGGGGAAAGCGTGGCGAGATCGAGGTTGGGTCATGATGCGGCTTGCCGGATGAGGTCGAACGGTCCTGCGGCATGACGGCGGTGGGTGGCAGGATGAAAAGGACAGCCCTGGGTCAGGTCGGCGATACGTCCGAGTAACGCCGACTCACTGGCTTTGGCCAGGACGGTGGCGAGGATGCTGAGCGAGGGCGGCTGCGATGATGATGATCAGGGCGGTTGCCTGCGCACCCAGGGCTGGGAGGTGCCGAACGCGGTCAGTGCCGCGATGACGAGCAGTAGCGCGGTGACACGGGGCAGGACACGGCCTGACGGTCACGCCGCCGACCGGGGCAGCAGGACCAGGGCCCAGGAAGGCGCTGACCACTCACGATGCTGCCCGTGATCGTCGTCCAATCGCCGCCGCTTCGTCAACTGTGCGGCAGGGAAAGCGACGATCGCAATCACCCCACAGCAGACGATGAGCAGCAACTGCCCGCGTTGCTCGGCATCATGCACCGAACGAATGACTCTGCTGGTGGTGATGGGCGTGGGGGCGCGACGTCGGGCGTGCGAACTGCTGGGGCTGAAGTGGTGACTGCGGATAGGGTCCAGCAACTGGGTCTCAGGCACCCGAAAGGAGAGGTCGGGATGGTGGCCACTGACATGGTGGTGACTGCCAGGACCGGGGCTGCGATCATGGTGGCGGGCGCGTCCGTCATGATGATGGAAGAGATCACAACCCCTGTCAGCCCCACAGTGCAGCCATGGTGGCGCTAAGAGCCGACCCGTCGATCAGCCAGACGAGGAGCGCCGCCACCAGCGCTGTCCACTGCTGTCGCAGCTACAGTCAGCTGCGGTAGAAAGTCCATGTCAGTGGACAGCAACACCGTTCCGCACACACCGATTAGTGTCGTCGTGGCCAGAATCCCGGCGGCGGTGCAGCGTAACTCCACCATCGGAGCGACCAGCTCAGGGCGATGACGCAGATGACGGCGGACGCCCTTCGCAGCTGCTCTGCGACAGGCCACCAGCCAAATGCGGGGCCTGCCAGGCGAGCCACCTCAATGCTCGCGACCAGAATCAGAAACAGCGACAGCACCAGCGTGGGACGGAACCAGGGAGAGACTGCGCGGATTGCCACCTGCTGGGCCAGCGCGCTCGTTTTCAGTGGGTCCGCTCAGGGTCAGGACGACCCCAGAGGCCAGGTCGCTGCCGAAGGCCAGGCCCAGGTCCACAGGGTGCCGTCGGCGTGCGTCCACGCAGGGGAGTCGGCGTCAGCGTCGATGTGCAGCACGTTCATGAGTTTCGCGACGCGTTTGTCCCCACGGGCACCGCGACGTCCTGCTTGAGCACGTGCAAGGATCGTGGTCGACGCTGAGGCGTGGACATGTGCTCCTCCATGCTGCAGAACGATCAGGATGCGGTGCTCTGCCCTGACGATAGTATGAGTCGGGCTTAGACGATATCTCGACCATCTGACCTGCAGCCAACACCATAACCACGTGACCAGGAGTGCTAAGGAATGGTCCAACCCAAGCAGGGAGGCTGCCAGGCCCCTGAGCTTCCTCCGGCAGATTGATATCCAGGTTCCCCTGACCAGCCCATGGGGCCGCGCTGGGCAATGTCTTGATGACCGTCGTCCCGATGATGGGCCCGGTCGGCGCTATGGTGTTCATGGCGATCTCGCAGGGGCAGAACACCCGATGCTGCCATGGCCGGGGCTATGCTCTTCGCGATGCTGGCGATGGTGGGGTTCAACATCTACGGCGGATCGGCGGCCACCGCCAGAAGGTCGACACCCTGCGCCGGGAATACATTGCCTATCTGGGCTGAGACCCAAGAGCGTGCGCACGGTGACCCGCAAAGCAACGCGACTACGTCGGCTGGCATTTGCCCTCGCCGGATTCCCTGGTGCTGATCGCCCAGGAGGGCTCCCGCCTGTGGGAACGGGACATCGACGACAAGATGGCGACGCATGTGCGGCTGGGGGCGTCGTCACAGGACCTGGCGATGGAGCTGGTTGAGCCCGAGCTGGCGCCCCTGGCCAGCCCGATGTGGTGTGCACTGTCAGCGATGCGGCGCTTCATCGACGCCCACTCGGTGGTCGACGACATGCCGTTGGGAATCATGCTTGGCGACTTCAGTCATATCGAGGTGGCCGGTCCCCAGGAGGCGGCATGCGCTCAGTGCGAGCCATGATCATGCACATGGCGACGCTGAGCTCGCCGCAGGCCCTGCGTATGGCAGTTCTTTGCTCTGAAGAACAAGAGCGAGTGGGAGTGGGATGAAGCGGCTGCCCCATATCCGCTCCACCGAGGCAGCCGATGCTCTGCCAGCGACGTATGGTGACGACAGACCCCGGTGAGCTGATGCAACTGCTGGGGGACAAGTTCACTGGGCGCGGCGTGTTCCGGACACGTTCCGGAGGCAACGGGTGGCCGCATCTGTTCGCTGCTCTTGGACGATGTGAGCCTGCCTGCTGACAGCTCTCTGGGGCGGATCGGCGGGGTCGATGGTGTGACGGTGGTGCGGACTATGACGTCGTGGGGTCCGATGACCTCGCGCTCAACACTGCGCATGATCCTGCATCCCGGGACGGATGCTGAGGACCGCGGGCAGGATGGAGCTGCTGCTACTGGACCAGCAGCCGATCCTGGTGATCCCGGACGCGATGGCTATTCCCAGGCGGAGGCTATCGCTCGAGCGGATGGCTCCTGGATGGCGGAGGGACGCCCGGAGTCTGAGGCGCCCGTCGGTAAAGCGGATCCGAAACGTTCTCAGAACCTCATGGAGCTGCTCGGCTGCGGGGATGTCCGCGACTTCGACCCCGACCGGCAGTGGAAGCGGCGCGAAGGCCGCGACCGCCTGAAAGTGCCGTTCGCCGTGACCCCCGAGGGGTGCCAGTTGTCCCTTGACATCAAGGAGTCAGCGCAGCAGGGCATGGGGCCGCACGGGCTGCGATCGGCGCTACCGGCTCCGGCGAGTCCGAGTGCCGCACCCTGGTCCTGGCGATGTCGATGACGCACTCACCAGAACAGCTGAACTTCGTCCTGGTCGACTTCAGGCGGCGCCACCTTCGCTGGGCAACTGACCTGCCCTCACGTCTCGGCCATGATCTCGAACCTGGAGTCGGAGCTCTCGCTGGTGGATCGTATGCGGGAGGCGCTGCGCGGCGAGATGGTGCGGCGTCAGGAGATCCTGCGCCAGGCCGGCAACTACGCCGTAATGTGACCGGATTACGAGGCCGATCGCCTGGCGGGCAAGCATAAGTTCCCGCCCATGCCTGCCCTGTTTCATCATTCTCGACGAGTTCTCGGAGCTGCTGAGCGCAAAACCGGAATTCGTCGACCTGTTCGTGGCGATCGGACGTCTGGGGCGTTCGATGTCGATCCATCTACTGCTCTCCTCCCAGCGTCTTGAGTCTGGGCGTCTGAAAAGCCTGGATTCTCATCTGTCGTACCGGCTTGGGCTGCGCACCTTCTGCGGGCGAGTCTCGGGACGTCTTAGGCGTACCGGATGCCTGCGAGCTGCCGGGCTACCCGGGTGGGTTACCCAAGCCGGGAACTGAGGAGATGATCCGCTTCCGCGCATCTTGTGGCGGCCCCGCCGCCCGTGCGCAAGGAGAATCCGTCGGACCGGGTGAGGCAGAGCAATGCTCCCATCAAGATCGTTCCCTTCACGACCGATCCCGTGATTCAAGAAGAACCCGAAGAAACCATCGAAGCCGAGGTTTTCCCCGGACAGGTCTGGTGGACGATGAATGGGCCGATATGACCCAGATGGACATCGCCGTCGCCCGGATGAGGGGCAAGGGGATCCCAGCCCACCAGGTGTGGCTGCCGCCGCTGGAGGCTCCGGACACGATGGACCTGATGATGAAGGACCTCGCGCCCGACCCGCGTCTGGGCCTGCGTGTCGATGTCGTGGCGGCTGCGCGGTCCGCTGCGCATCCCACTGGGCATCGTCGACCTACCGTTGGAGCAGCGCCGTGAGGTGCTGGAATTCGACTTCTCAGGCGCCAACGGTCACTTCGTGGTGGGTGGCCCGCTGACAGGCAAGTCGACCGTCTTGAGGTCGGTGGTGATGGCGTTGAGCCTGGTGCACACCCCCGCAGGAGGTGCAGTTCTACATCATCGACCTGGGTGGTGGCACGTTCACGCCCTTCGACGGCGCAGCGCACGTGGCAGGTGTGGCCACCCGCGACCGTCCGGATGTGCCGAATCGCATGCTGGCTGAGATCGAGGGCATCATCGACGATCGCGAGAGGTACTTTCGCGCCAACCGGATCGATTCTATGGACACCTACCGTCAGGCCGGCACAGGGACGTTTCGACGACGGCTACGGCGATGTCTTCCTGGTGGTCGACGGCTGGGCCGTGATGAAGACGGAGCTTGAGGGCATGGATATGCTGAATCAGTGGCGATCATGCGCGCGGGCTCTTCGCTGGCGTCCACGTCCTGTTGGGGAGTAACCGCTGGGCTGATTTCCGACAACGCAGGTCTCGGACGCGCTGGATCGCGCCTGGGCTGCGCTCTGAGCGTCACTCGCACACACCGGCTCGACCGGAATCGCTGCGAAGGCGGTGCCTGCGAACGTCCTGGACGTGGCCAGGACGCGTCACCATGTGCTAGTTGCCTTGCCACGGATTGACGGCGACCAGACCCATCGACCCTGGGGCGGGGCGTGACGACGGCTCTGGAGAGCATCAAGAAGCAGCACCAGCACCGGGGCCGAAGCTGCGCCTGCTGCCGGTGCGCATCACGGTCAAGGAGCTGCTGAAGCAAACCCGAGGCATCCCAGGGCATGGTGTTGGGAGTGGAGGAGGCCCGTCCCAGCCCCTTCCTGTTTCGGCCGCGTCAGGACAGCAGCACATGGCTATGTGTTCGGTGATGCCAAGTCGGGCAAGACGACATTCCTGCGGTCGGTCGCCCGGGAAATCACGCGTAACTTCACTCCGAAAGCAGGCGCAGGGTCTTCGTGGTCGACTATCGGCGTTCGCTGCTGGAGCAGGTTCCGGAGGACTATCGACCCAGCGTGCAGCGACGAACGCTGATGAGGTCCGGGAGCAGTTGAGTGGCCTGGCTGAGTTCTTGAGGACGCGCATGCCTGACGACTCCGTGACCCACAGCAGCTGCGTGACCGTTCCTGGTGGCAGGGCGCTGAGGCATGGGTTCTGGTTGATGACTACGACCTGGTGGCGCTTCAGGAAACAGCGGTCTCTTTGCTGCAGCCGTTGATGGGCCAGGCTCAGGACGTTGGCCTGCACGTCTTGGTGGTGCGCCGGATGGGTGGGCGTCGCGGGCGGCGTTCGAACCGGTGTTGCAGTCGATGCGGACCTGGGGGCTACTGGCATCATGTTGTCGGGAAACCCAGACGAGGGCAGCGTGATCGGGCGGGTGAAGCCGGTGCGGTCGGTGGCTGGCCGGGCTCAGGTGATTTCACGTGATGACGGCTACTTCCTGGCCCAGCTGGCGTGGTCGGGCCAGCGCTGAGTCCGCCTGGCGCATGCCCGCCGGCTGACTGGAGAAATTTATACGATTCTCCTGAGTGCGTCCCAGCCAGACTCGCTAAAAGTTTCGCCATCAGAGCCAGTGACGGCAGGAGGAGGGCGGTGGGCGACATCGAGTTCAATCGCGAGGCATTGGGCGTGAGTGCGAAGAAAGACTGGAAGGATTCGAACAGTTCGCGTGGATCGGCCCAGTTCATCACTACCTTGCGAGCAAGCGGGGTGGCCACTGACCTGCCTGTGGGTGACAACGGCGGCGTGGGGGCGCTGCGCAAGGCAGCAGCTCATTTCGTGCTGACGATGAACTCGGTTCTTCAAGAGTATTCCGATGCCTGTGCTGCGCTGGGCTCTGGACGGGAGACCGCCGTCTCAAACTCATGACGCAACCGAATCGCAGAATACTGATAATTTCCGTGCGCTCGTGGCGAGGATGGAGGCTGATCCATGGGCGCTCAGGAAGATGCCGTTGCCTGAGGATGTCACCGGCGATATCGAAGAAGGGTGGCGTCCGGTTGGGCGGCTGATGAGGCAAGGCGGTCATGAACACTCAGCGGCCGCAGACCACACTGATGGGGTGCCTGGCTGGATCGGTGCGGCCGCGGATGCTTATACGGGAGCAATCAAGAAACTTGGTGGGCACGCCAGAACCCTGGGCGGAGCTCGCGCCGGCGGTCACGGCGCTCACACCTGGGAAGCTGCTCTGAAAACGATGATCACGACCACGGTTCCCGAGTCTTTGGCGCCGCCACGATGATGCCGTGGATGTCTACAACCGGGGTATTGCCGCCTCAACGATGAGATCGAAGCGGCACGCCAGGCAGGAGGCCCTATCCGCAGGATGTGATTGATCAGCGTGAGTCGAGCTTGGTCAGCACTCTTAAGGAGACGTGGGATGGGATCATCTCCGAATACCTGGTGGCTATGGATGGGCTGGACACCAACGCCAATGACGCGGCGAGCAAGATCCAGGGCGTTCTCGACTCGATCGTCGATCCGGCGAAACAGGATTCACGCGACAAGATCGGGCGTCACTGTTTGACGACATCCCCTTGGTCGATGGCCAGGCGAGTGAACAAGCGCAGCACGCGGCTCTGAGATGGCAAATGCCATGAAGGATCCACCTCACACCGGGAGAAGCTGAAGGCTTTTCACGAGAAGTACGGCAGTTTGTTGTCCAATCCTTTCTATGGCGAATGCGCTGGCCGACTTCACAGCAGATGGTGGAGTTCGGGCTGAGAGCGTCTTCCGCGGGCATGTCTCAGGAAACCCTCAGCACTAGCGATGAGGTCAACCGCCAGCTGGGGCGGCGATAGTGCTGCAACTGGCGGAATGAATCCTGATCAGGTCAACGCCCACGATCAGGCCTGCTTTGAGACAGTCAGGAAGGGTCTGGTGACTGACGAGGACACAGCATCCCAGAACAGACCAGAAATTTTGCCGAAGATCTCAAGAAGGCGGGGCGTACCACCTATAACCGGTGGGAACTCTCGAAATCCCTCGGTCTCTATAACGTTCCAGTTGAGGAGGGCGATGATATTGTCTCAGCTCATAGGCGAGGCGGGAGAGCAAATCCGAATCTTGCTCTTGGACCAGGGGTTCTTCGATCGACCCTGACGGAGGCCGTTCCATAGCCCAAGACATGGTTGCCTGGGACGCAGAGAAGAGAGGTTCGTAATATCGATGCCTATTCTGATGCCGTCTCGATTTTTCGCTAGCGATAACAAGATGTGTGATCCCACGCATGCCATGTACACCTTGATGGACAGGCCCGAGTCTTGATTCGAATGGTGATCTGACCCCGTGCTGAAGGCTCGCCGACAGGAGTCGCCCTGATAGCGTCCAGAATTTCTTGAACTCCGACACCTCGGCTGGCATGGTCGACACGAACCAGGACGGAATCATAGATGGACACGATGAGTCGGTTAATACGACCCGCTACCTCACTGGAGGGCGGTCGCCAGCTATTCCGCCGAGTATGTACTACGGCTCTATCAGGATGGGGGCGAGCACTCGGTAAAGTCATCCAACAGGCGTCGTCCCAGAGCCCCGTGATCCGGACAACTGCGATGAATGGCGGCCGCGAGACAAGAGAGCCACGAATATCGCAGCCAACTTCATGCCCGGGTATCAGGACGGTCTGACATTCAGCACTATCAAAACGACCAGATCGACGGTCAAGACGTGTTTGGCTACCGTAATCCTCGTTTGCGCTCGTGGGCTGGCCTCATCATGGCGCCACATCTTGAGGATCACCGCATCGATGGGTGATGGCAGCATGCCAGAGACTGGTGTGGTGGTGGCGCCAATGATAATCACTGGATTACTTTGGGTTCAGAAATGCAGCATCGTTTGCTGGGAAAGAATGAGCTTTACTGATCCGGCTTTCGACAATCCGGCTGTCAATGACAATGGCACCCCATGATCACAGCGACGACTACTATGAGGGTGGACGTGCCCCCGCCCTCGATAATCTCAGTGGTGCAGGCGCAGCGAGAGTATGGCCAGACGCTACATGAAGCCGTCGCGGGTAGAGGGCAATCTTGGCGTAAAGAATGTCGCGGACCGCTGGGCGCCCCTGTTGGAGGCCTTTGTTCACTGCGCCGGCGGGATGCCAATGGTCAAGTCCAAGCTGCAATAAGGGCCCATAATGAAAGTTGGCAGAAACTTCTCAGCGCAGGCATCGGGGCGATTCCATTTGGTGGGATCGTCAAAGACGCAACAGCTGAATACTTCATTGATCAGGTGAAATCAAACGGTACCGCACCGACGCTCGAGGCGCTTTTTCCCCACTGATGGTATCGATGAGTCTTGTCGATAAGAAGGATCTAGTTAAGGTATACATGACAAATGCGCTGTATCAAGAGATAACTGAACAGGGTGATTTTTCAGGTGCTGCGCAGTCCCCAGGAATATTCTTCAGATTCTGATAATAGAGAAGTTCGTGCGTGAGAGTGACAATTCGGTTATGCCATATTCGGATATGTCCCCAGCTGCTCGTCACGCAGTTCCGGTTCGTATTTGTTGGAGATGGGGATCCGACCTGAAGAATTCTGGTGATTTCATGGAAATCAGAGATGCCGTCGAACGTGCTACCACGTTGCATGGTGATGCCCGCATCTCACGGAATGAGTATTATTGTGCTGCTCTCTTGCCGTCGGCAAATTCTAAAGACTTGTCGACACTGCTTGTCGTGTTTTGCCGTCTTTCTCGCTCTTGCCATCCTAGTTTCTTGTAGCCCGGGGGATAATGGGGTTACGCCATCGCCTTCGGTGGTTGTTACTGCTGTTTCGGAGACTGCTGATAGTTTCCATATTACGCCACCCTGAAGGGTGGGTGGTTATTCCTATGAAGTCGTGTGAAGCTCATGATTATATAGCTTCTGCGAATGGTGATTCTAGGTTTTCTGCCGCATCCTGCGGGTTCAGCACTGGTCGCCGAAGCTCTCTAGAGTTGTCTCGAAAGATACTCGGAGAAGCCAATAGTTATTGATATGTATGGCTATCGAGATAGTAGTATAAGCGAGTGCGAAAACAGTCGATGGTATTAGTGATATTGAGGTCTTGCCGGATCGTGATTGGGGGTGATCCTGCCGTTGGATACAGTTGTTTGCAGGAAAAGGATGGTGTTGGTCAGCGTTATGAGGATTGGTTTGTTGGGCGGCATGATGGGCTGTGGCGGTTTGTTTTGAATTCTGCTGCCTAGGAGACTGTGGTTCCGTCTGAGGTTAGGGCTGCTCTTGATACTGTTGCCTGGGGGCCGCCTGAGCCTTCCGCCTCCGAGTGCTGAGATCGCGACGTCGTTTCAGCGGGCTGTTTCGGCAGCGTTGCTGGCCGCTGTTTTGTTGGTGGGGTGTTCTTCGAAGACCCCGGGTGTGGAGTCTTCGCCTTCGGTGGTTGTTACTGCTGTTTCGGAGACTGGTGATAGCTCCATGTACGCCTCCCTGAGGGGTGGGTGGTTGTTCCTGTAGAGTCGTATGAGGCTATGGATTATATAGCTTCTGCGAATGTGATCCCGGGTTTTTCTGCGGCTCTCCTTGCGGGTTCAGCACTGGTCCCTAGAAGCTCTTAGAGTTACCCCTTGGTAGGGAGAAGAAAAACCTGTGATAATTGATGTTAATGGCTATCGTGATGAGGGATGGCAAGCGCGTTAATGGTTGAAAATCACGATGTTGCGGTCTTGCAGGATCATATGATTGCAGGTGAGTACGCTGTTGGATATAGCAGAATTGTCACTGATGATGGTATTCCTGAAAGATATGATACCTGGCTGGTCGGGCGTCATGATAGCATGGCGGTTTTACTTTGAATTCTGCGCCTGGTGAGAGTGCGGTTCCGTCTGAGGCTACGGCTGCTCTTGATACTGTTTCGGGGCCGCCTGGAGTGCCGCTATTCCTACAGTTAGAGAGCTGATTCGTGCCCCGATAGGGGACTGCGTTGCGGGGAATGATGAGGGTAGCGGCCATTTGTGACCGGGCGGGCTGGTGATGATGTATTCAGTTATCTGCCTGCATAGATGGAGTAAATATGGCGATCACCTGGGGCGATGTTCAGCGGTGGGATCCGGAGAATCTCAGCTCGGCTTCCTCGTAAGCTGCGCGAACTGCGACAGGGGGCTGATGGCTGAGGCCGACATGATACCGATGGTGCCAAGAAGCGGATTCGTTCGACGGGGGCGGCGGTGAAGGCTATGAAGACTTCACTGGGATCTCTGAATGCAAATCTCGACCAGCTGGTGAACGACATTTCAGAGCTCATGATGGCTACCAGCGCTGCCGCGGAGGGGTCTGGGACGTGAAGACCAAGGTTGCCGAATGCACGTCGTTCGCAGCGGAACATACCTACCTGAAAACAGATGCAGAAGGGGCGTTACCTGCAGCATAGTTTCATCGGGTTCTTCTGCATTTGGGGAAGGTCCAGCGGGAGTAAATCCTGTTCCGAGTGTAAATGCCAGTGAGAATCTTGATAGGTATCATAAATCTGAAGAGTCAAGGCTGATCAAGGCCGCTATCGACCGTGCCCGGGAAGTCGATGACGCCTGCGACAAGCGGTTGAAGGCCGTGGGTGATGGCACCTACAGGTCCTCGAGACTGCCTCCAGCCAATCCCAGGGACTGCCGGACCTGCCGCAGAAAGGCTGGTCGGCCACCGAGGTGGCTGCTTGGTGGAATGCTCTCACCGATGATGAGCGTAAAAAGATCATTGAGAAGCACCCAGAGGCTATCGGCAACCCTCGATGGCATCTCAGTGGCAGCCCGCGAACAGGCGAACCGCGGACTCATCGATGGTGAGCTGGAATCAGCGCAAAAGCATCGAGCTGAGGTTCAGAGGAAATACGATGATCAGCAGGCAAAAATCGATGAAAATTTGAGAAGCATAGGGTATACTACATAGTTCATTTTCTGCAAAAAGAGGTCAATCCTTATGCGGATGAGTTGAAGCATGCTGACCAGAAGGTGAGGGATCTCCAGAAGCATCCATGATCTCGTAGGGCAGAAGGAGAACGGTGCTCCGAGTATCACCTCCTCACATTGGATGCATCTGGTGAGAAGGACGTCAGGGCTGCCATTGCGACGGGCGATGTCGACAAGGCAGCCAATGTCGCACGATGGTGCCGGGAATCAGTACGACGGTCCGAAACGATATGGACAGCATGCTCGGTAACGCCGAAAAGCTGCGTACCCGTGCCGGTGCCGATAGCACGGCCGCGTGGCGTGGCTCGGCTATGACGCGCCTCCTGCTGCTCCGATTCTTGGCGATACTAGCGATCAAAATGGTTCTGTGGGTGACATTATAACGACGGGTAGGGGCCGATGAGGGTGCGCGTTCTCTCAATGGGTTCCATGAGGATTCAAGCGTATCGGCAGTCGCAGGGAACTGACCCGCATCTGACCACCGTCGACCATTCCTATGGTTCTCTCACCGCTGGTACGGCTGCGTTGAGCACCAAGACTGGTGTGGTCGATGACATGGTGCTCTACGGCTCGCCGGGTGGCCGCCGACGATGCATGAATACAACGTTCCAGAAGGACACGTCTACGCCTCCGCCAATAAAGGATTTTGTGGCTGGTCTGGGTCCTGATTCTTCCTTCGGTCATAACCTGCGTTAAAATTGCTCTGGCGTCAAAGAATATCTCTTCCGATGAGCGCGGACATAGTGACTATTGGGACAATCCGGAATTCGTCGAGGATGTCTCAGATTACTGCTGGCGAGAATCCGAGACTAATCGTCCCGACAACCAGGCGGCGGCAGCCGCTAAGAAGACTGCTGCAGAGTGATTCCAGGCTGGTCCCGAGGACTTCTGCCTGGAACGTCACTACATTGATAATCGCCCGGGAAGGCCTGCCACCAGGGGCAGTATAGGACACCAGAGTGGCCGGCTCCCGGGCGATATCACCTGAGGCCGGTGCGATTACCAGCCGTCGTTATCACCCGTCTCCATGGGGCGCAGAAGAGACATCCTGCACCAAACAGTGAGGGGATCGACGGGGGCAGCTGCAGCCTCGTCATCGATTCGGACCACCTGTACCCCACCAGGTCACGGGATTTCTTGTCGCCCTTCTTTTGAGTTCCTGGCACCCGCGGCACCGTATCCATAACCGCCAGCACCATAGCCAGCGGCGCCGTATCCATAGCCGCCGGCACCGTAGCCGTCAGACATGCCAGCCCCTCCAGGCCGCAAGGTGGAGCCGGCCATGCTGGAGTTGGCCACCCCAGCAGAGGACGAGCCTGCGACCCCTGTGGTTGGTAGGCCAGCGGTACTTCCGATCGCCTGGGTAGCCAAGCCGCCCGCTCCTCGGGCAGCCAGAGTGCCTACCCCAAGAATGCCCCCGATCACTCCACCGGCTTTCACGCCGGTTGCTGCTCCGCCAAGAGCTGGATGGGAGAAGTCGGCACGCCAGCGAGGATCGTCGGGGGTTCGTGACGTCAGGAAGGTAGCCCCACCGGGCCATCGGGGTCACTGACGCCGATGGGGTACTTGAGCGCGTCCGAGGCCACTGCGCATCCTGAAGGACTGCTGTGCAGCGGATTGAGAGCCCTGCGCAGTATGCCGTCGGATCCAGAGCGGATCCTACTCGCTATATTCTTGGCCTTCTTGGCGACGATCGGTATAGCCCCGGCGGCTACAGCTGAGGCCAGTCCAGGAGCGCGTGGCCAGCGCCTGACGAGGGGGACGGCGACCCATTGTGAATAGGGGAATTGGAACCGCCGCTCCTCCAGCACCGCCACCAGAGCCTCCGCTGTCACTCGTCTTTGTCTCCTTTGGCGATATCGAGCGCAGCTGCTTTGTGGAGAGCCGCATCTATCTCGTCAAAGCTGCGTTGGCACTGCTCACGTTCTACGTTTCTATTGTTTGCAACAGTCAGGTATTCCTCCGTCGGTAATGTTATGCCAGCCCAGCTGACCGTTTCGTTGAAGGACTGGCAGGCTGACTCTTGCGGGGATAGCAGAGCTAGCGAAAGTGAGCCGAAGCTATTTTTGGCCTCGGCCATGGCCCGACAGGCTTCTTCGTGGTTGCTGCGTAGCGTCGTGAGGTTCTGCTCTTGAAGCTCAAAACCTGCGATATAACTACTGAGCTTTTCGCCCATAGCCGACTTTATCGGCCGGTGATTCCGGGATTCCCTTGACCTTGGCTACTAATTCTTTTGCCGTCTCAAGGTGCGATCGAGCTTCCGAGATCGCTTTGCGCCGAATCCTCGCGTGATTCAGGTGCGCTACTGCTTCTAGCCTCGCGTAGAAGGGACTGTCGGGCATTGGTCAGTTTTCTTCTCAGATCCGTTGGATGGGTTGGGATATGCTAGATCGCTATTAGAAGGGTTGGTCTGTAGAATTAAGACGATTCATCCGCTGGGGGTACGGCTGGCGTGGATGCGTCCAACTTTTTCTGCAGCGCGAGCTGGGCGGACACGATGTCGTCCTCATCGGCTTCCAATGAGTCGGCACTGGCTTTCAAGGCTTCGACGAACGCCCGAGACGCTGGTTCAGTGCCGTGACCTCACCGTGTACGGCCTGCAGGTTCTTCTCATATTGCGCCTATATGCCACGGCGCTTCCACGCCCCATCTGGTTTCGCTCTGGGAGGTGGCCATCGTATTGAGCCCTCCGGCGGCCTGGCTGGTCTCGGCGGTTGCTTCCTGGCTCACAACCCTCTGCGACTCCTGGGTTTGAGCGCGATCATATTCAAGATCGGACATCGAGTGCTCCTGCTGGGGTGAAACGGGTCATGGACCATGATAGAGGCTGGTGGTGTCGCTGCCGAGGTCCTTCGGCCCTCTGGCCTGTACGGCGGGCTTACGGCGCGCTCTGCTAGCCGGGGTTGGGGCCTGCGACGCTGTATGGGTTGATCGCCCCAGGGTCTGGTGTGCCGTTAGCCGGGATCAATCACCGGGCCTTCCTGTCTCGCCCTGCCCGCGTCGGCGCCTGCGTTGGGGGCAGCCTGCTTTCTTGGAGGGCGGAGGACTGGGCAGTGGTCTGCTGAGCGCACACCTGGTCGTGGTGCACTCAGCTCTTCACCTCTGCTGCATAAGGTGGGGCAGGGTCGCGGGGATTTGTCGGGCTGGGTGCTACTGCGGTGATCTGAGGCAGTAGCAAATGATGTGTTTTTGAATATGAAAATAGTATCGGGGTGTATTTTCAATAATCAAAATCATTATTTCCTGAAATTGGTGTGGAGGGCAGCTATTTCCTCTTTGAAGGATATAGTCTAAGGTGGCATCTATATGAGAGGGTGGTATCCATGTCCGTATTGAAATCTAAAAGCGACTTCGTTGAGAGGTCCCAGGCGGTCTCTCCTCGCGGGGGCTGCGGCAGTGCCCCCTGCATGGCCTTCGGTGCCGCGGAGACAGCACATACCTTTGGCGCTTCCAGTGGTCCACGCCGATTGATGAGTCGCCGTGGCAGCGCCCAGAGAGCCGATCGATCGACTCCGGTTCAAGACCGAAGATGTCGAGATTTTCGATCCGTCGGTGCGGGTCACCCTGCCGGAGAGCTACGGTCCTCCCCGGACCGCCGGTACCCCGTCCTGTTGCTGCTGGGGGCATGGGAGACTTCTTGGACTAGAGCGACAAGGGAAACGTCATCGAGGGCGACCAAAGGCCGGGACGTGATTGTCGTCATGCCTGATGGCGGGTGGGCTCCTTCTTCATGGACATACATGCCGACTATAAGCCTTAAGGCTGCTTGGGAGACCTTCATCATGAAACACGTGATGCCCTACGTCCATGAGAACTTCCGCACTGACTCAACCCGGATGGCAATCGCAGGTGCCTCCATCGGTGGGGTGGGGGCGCTGAGTCTTGTAGCTCAATAAAACAAAAATATGCTGGTTTATGTGTAGTGGTATCGTGGTCGGGGGTTGCTCATTAGATGCGTCATGGATATGTGTCCGGAGTAGAAAGCGTGGCGCCTCACCCTATTATAATCAGGATTGTGGTTGGTATTGAGGTGACTGAGACTGGAGTATAGGTTGTGGGTGTCTATAAAATGGAGTCGCCGTATAGTCTGGTGCGGCTGAAAGCCATGGCGATTATGCTGTTATCCTCCGGAGTTGACATGGCAACGATATCGAAATTCGTAGATCGTAAGCCAAGCACGATTACAACATGGTGCAAAGATTGGCAGGAGCGGCGAATGTCTAGCATGTATACCGGGCATGCGGGTAATCAGAACTTCACACCGACTTTCCGCGCAGCGCCGTGAGATCGATATGATCTTGGCCCAACCTCCATCCGAGATGGGGCTCCCTGGAGAGTTCTGGGATATACCCGCCGTCAGTCATCTTGTGTATGCCAGTTTCGGTGTCACCTACGAGTCCGACTCCTCGTACCACTTTCTCCTCCGTCATGCCGGACTGTCTTTTCACAAGCCGGAAGCCCACGACAAGCGCCGTGCTGATGAGGCGGTGATCGGGGCCCGCATGTCCGAGATCCGTCAGAACTCATCCCTGCACTCCGACCCACACAGTATCGTCCTTCGCCAGCGTGGTCCGGATTGAGCAGCTGAAGCAGTCCTACGACGCGCCTGGTACAAAGCGGTACAAAAACCACACGGCAAGTCGACCGAGGGCGCCACCATCAATCTATATTGGAGTTCCTCCAGCAGCACTGGCGGGCCGTCTCACTCCACCGATTGTCCACACCAAAAAGTGACCTCGTCATCGGCGCTCTCACTCACCTCGCAAAGCAGTGCCGGGCAAGCACCTCCACAGTCGTGTGGGATAACGCCTCATTTCATCATGATCAAGAGGCTCCGCAAACTCCTAGGCGGCCTTTGCTCGAACATACACCTCATCCAACATGCCCGCCTACGCGACCACAACATCGAACACGTCTACGGTGAAGCCACAACATCTCAAACGAGCAACGACACTCAACCACCCGGCAAAGCCTTTCGAAGAATTCATCACCAGAAAACAAATTCCCTACCGAATCAACAAAGACTTTGAATAATGATGAGGGCTATGGTGAGGCCGTTACCTTGCGCCTTTTCAGATCGATCAGCTCCTACTCCGGTCCTGCTGGTTTCCGCGATAGTAAGGTTAGTCCCGATGCGTTCGCTGTCGGCTCCCTGATCTACATAGCCCCTGTATGGTTGACTCCGTCAAGAATCGAGATACAGGTGAATATCCGGGGGCCATCTTCGGATCTTACCCAACTGAGAAACTCACGGAAATTTATGACCCCATTTATAATTCTTCCGTGTATCGCGAAAGGCGTCTATTTTTCCGCTGTAGAAGCGGAAGTCTGCTCGACGTCTTCGCGCCGGTGTCTGAGGAAAGAGATCGGCTTGTCAGCAAAGTAGAAAGACTGCGGAGCCCTCGGGGTTATGGTGGCTACAGAGCGGAAATGGTGGCCAAATCGTCAAGCGTATTCAAGAGATCCCCAGTGCATGCGACAAACGCATGCTTGCCGCCAAGCTGATCAGCCAAGACATAAACACGACTACAGCTCCTTTCCGACCGCGCCAACGGATGGGATCTGTGGAAAGAGTGCTTTGCTGAGGACCTGCCCGGGATCATGCAGTCGCTGAACTCCTGACCAAGTGAGCAGCATGCAGGCTGAAGGGCCGGGTAGTGCTTACCCCGTACAGCGTTTTGAGCATCAGTCTGGATTCGATGGCGTTGACCGCCTTGGCCTCAGGTGATGCCTGCTGGGGGTGAGCCTGCCCGGCTCATCTGGCCTTCCGGAGTCTGGCGTGATAAAGGCGACTTTATTTTCTAGGGTCAACGTAAATTTAAAAACGTCGTATATTTGTCGCAATTTCAATAAATCAAATTAAAAATTAATTTCTGTTGATATTTGAGTGGGTGAGTTTTTAGGTATAGCCTCTCGTCTACGGCGTCGCCGATTCTTTTTCTAAGGGGCTGGCGTCAGGATGTCGTTATCAGTAAGGAGTGAGTTTCGTGTCCACTGTGATATCTAAAGCAGCTTCGTTGAAGGTCTCTAGGCGGTCTCTCCTCGCGGGGGCTGCGGCAGTGCCCCTGCTGGCTTTCGGCGCTGCGGAGACAGCACATGCCTTCGGCGCCTCTCACGGTCTCACGCCGATTGACGGGTCGCCGTGGCAGCATCCGGAGCTCGGTCGATCGACTTCGGTTCAGGGCCCAAGCGGGTTCAAGTCTTCGACCCGTCGGTGCGAGTCACCCTGCCGAGAGCTACGATTCCTCCCGGACCGCCGGTACCAGTGCTGTTGCTGCTGCATGGCGGTAGGGGAATGTTCCTGGACTGGAGCAGGGAGGGAAACGTCATCGAGGCGACGAAGGGCCAGGACCTCATCGTCGTCATGCCCGACGGTGGTGGAGGGTCGTTCTACAGCAACGCTAATTACCCGCTTCCTGGGCGTGAGGGCGGCCTGGGAGACCTTCATCATGGAGCGCGTGCTGCCCCACGTCCATGAGAACTTCCGCACCGATCCGTCCCGCATGCCATCGCGGGTCTGTCCATCGGGCGGCTGGGGAGCGCTCGCCCTCGGGCAGCGCTACTACGGGCACTTCCGCTCGATCGCTCTACTCCGGTCCTTCCGACTGTCGACCGGGTCCTCCAGGGGAGGAGCCGTCAGGGCCGTCATCTGGATAGGGCCTGTGGCGGATGCCCTCATGGGTACTGGCGGACCTCGAATCTTCCCCGGCTCCACATGGGGAGCAGGGTATATCCGGAGATCGCCAAGGGGTATAACCCCATGGAACATTAAGAAATATCGTGGGAAGCGTCTCTTCATCCGGGTCGGGGATGGGACTATCCTCAGATCTTTCGCACCATTGCCCAGTGATCAGGACCGAATTCTGGATGAGCTGAGAGGAGCTGTTCGGTTCATCGATAATTTCAGTGCAGATAAAACACTGTGCGCGCAATAACCCTATAAAACGCTGACCGGTATAGATCCGACTTATTCCTTCCCGACCGGACCACGATGGTCTGGAAAGAGTGCTTCAAGGACTACGGACTGGCGGTCGTGAACTCTGACCTGGCGCGTACGGATCACACTATCGACTCGATGGGGCTCCCAGTGGAACCATCGTGAGCACGCTATCATTGATGATGAATCGCGATGCGATAACGCCGACGATATACGAACGCAAATTCATCGACAAACGATGTTGATCACTGATCCGACCGGCGCCGGTGCAATGCCGTTGAACGACATCGCCAATGACGGTGGCGGTAATCACATCAATTCGATTGCCGCCGATGGCGATCAACTTCGCGCCCGAAGCCGGTGCTCATCACAACGATAGCGACGGCCGCGACAATATGGGCACGCCCTCGCCATTACTTGGGGCAGTCATCATCATTGTGATCATTCGCGACACGTGCGGCGGTCATCATGCCGAGGGTGGCGACGAACGCGGATCACGAAGACCGCGATCAGAGCTGCCGACGACGGCGCCAACGAGGGTGCCCACGCTGGCCCGCCACCACGGCTGAGTCGTGGCAGGGGCAGGTTCGGGAGAACGCATCGCCGGGACTGCGCCAGGAGGGCCGACACGATGGCGCCAGCGCCACCGTCGAGCCGACCGATGGGTCGATTCACTGATGATGGCAGCCATCGTCCCGAGGCCGATGATGCCGATCGGCGCTACCTGCACCACGACATTCAACAGGTTCTGCGTCTGCAGGAACCGGCCTCGGTGATGATGCTCACCACGATCACAGAGCGAGCAGGATCAGGACTATCGAGCACTTCCTCAGGGGCTTCCCGGAGTCGAGGGCTCGGACGGGCGGTGGTGGCGGTTTCAGACATTGGGGTTTCCTTCGCTCGCGACGACTCCGTCGCCGCCGGTGACCAGATGCATGACGGACTCCTGGTTAGCCTCCTCGCGGGACCAGCTCACCAGAGATGCGGCCCTCATGCATGCCACTAGGATGCGGTCACTCATGCCGGCCTCGGCAGCTCAGAGGAGACCATGATGATCGCCTTGCCCTGCCGAGCCAGCAGCGACATGAGCCGGTGGATCTCGGACTTCGCGCCGACGTCGATACCGCAGGTGGGACTCCGTCGATCAGCAGACATCCGGGACCGTCAGCAGCCAACGTGAGATCAGAGCCTTCTGCTGTTACCGCCGGACAGATTCTTGATGAGTTGGTTCAGCGACGGTCGTGATGCGCAGCTTCTCGCGCTGCTCCTGCGAGTCCTTGCGCATCTCGCTGACCTTGAGGAAGCCGCCCGCTGTAGCAGGGCAACGCCGCGACCGTGATGTTGTCGCCGACCGACGGCACGCGTGATGCCGTTCAACTTGCGGTCCTCAGGTCGCGGGGCCAGGTTCGCCTGGATAGCGTCAGCGGGCTGCCTGATCCTCAGTGACTTACCGTCCGAATGATCTCTTCTCCAGATCATTCTCGATTCCGGTTCGGACCGTGCGGATCTCGGCATCGACGATCAGTTCAGGTCGTCATCGCGGACGATAACGTCTCATGGGTGCTGCTAGTTGGACAACAGTGATAATCATGATCTTGGATCAGACTGGACAGATCACAGATGTATTGTTGGTTCAATAGGATGTATGATCAATGGTGCATGCGCTGCGGACGTTCAGGTCTGACCTCGTCAAGCGCCGCGACCCTCCGAAGGTCTTATGGATGTTGCTCATCCGCAGAGTACCTCTTGCATTGGTTCTCCAGAACGGATAGCGGAGTCGCTCGGTCGCTCAATCCTCATCGACTCTGGGTTCGGCCATGTTCTCAGGCGTGACCAGCTGGTAGCACGTTGATGAGCTCCCGCCTCTCACACCGTTGACCAGCCGGATGGCGGTGTCCACACCGGCTTTCCCTGGCCCTTGGCGTCCTGGAAGACCGTTATGTCGCTTTCCCGGCGCTCATCGCGCCGAGGGCATCGGGTGTCAGCAGTCGGCGCTCGAGTGTGCACCTGGTCCAGCTTGCCTGCGTTCGTGAGCCTTCCGGATGGCAGCGCCATCTCGTCGTTGTTGGAGCAGGATGATGTCGATCTGCTGACCGGACTTAGACCAGTTGCCTCGGTGATGGCAGGCCCTTGCCGCGCATCCACGGCCCGGTCCGCTCGGAGACCGCTTCATCTCGGGATGCTTCGGCGGACGATTCTCGCCTGCAGCCCTGGGTGCGCAGCTGGGCGCCTCCACCGTGGCGTCGCCTGGAGGATCGCGACGTTGCCCGCGCCAGTCGGTGAGCTTGGCGAGCATCGCCATCCGGCGGCGATCGCTTTGAGTCGGACCCGGACGCTAGAGCCAGCGGCAGCCGCCGCAGGCGGCGGTTGGCGGCAATATACCAGTGGAATGCCCGCCTCTTGGCTCGCTGCGAAAACGGGGCGGTGGTGGCGTGGTGTCCTGCAGCACGATGAGGGCGTCGACGCCGGAGGAGACCATGTTCTCGGATCTGGCTGGAGCTGCACCTCCGCCTTTCCCTGCGCTGAAGTCGAAAGCACCGACCCCGACTGACACTCCTTGCCGCGGGCCCTGATGGCGTTTTCCGACGTTCGAGGAACTTCAGTCGTTAGCGGAAATTCAGCCCCGATCTCTCCAGCTTCTTCCCGTTCAACAACGCTGACACCGAAGGCTGGTAGTCCTGCGTGGTGACGGCTCCAGGCTCTCCGTCCGCACCGGCGACTCCGTCGGTCGTCGCGCCACATCCGGTCGGGACTGAGCACTGCGCCCATGGCCAGCGTGCGCGAGCTTGGGTACTGGCTTCATTCCTTCTCACTTCCCTCGTGTCGGAGGCGGCGGGCTCACCTTGAAGTCGCCTCTGCAGACCCAACGATACTGTCACGCAAAGAAGGAAGATTGGAAATGTCAGCCTACAACAGCCAGAGAGTCCCGCGAGGCGAGACGGGTGCGCCCGCGTCCCGGCCGCGCATCGTGGGCTGGTGTGCGAGATGCTCCCACCTCTCGGGTCTATGGAGCGGGCCCAGGAGGCCTGCGGCGGCGGCGTGGCGCCGGGTGGAGCCACCGAGGCCGACGCCAGCAGGCTGGGCGGCTGGCCCAGTGGGCAGTGGGCGCGAAAGCGTGCCCGCCTCACCCGTAATGAGGTAGCCGTTGCGGTGGGATCTCTCCAGCATGCAGCTCGAATGATCCTGGCTGTCTCGTCGTCGATCTGGCGCTCACGCACCAGCTGCGGATCTCCCGTTTGCGGGCGATCACCTCCAGATGCGCGCGCGTTCCAGGGCGGCGACCTCGGAAAGCCTCCGTCCGCCTGCGTCGTCGTCATCGCCGGCGTTCGCATGCGACGATGCGGTGCCGATGCGGCTCGACGGCCATCTCCTCACGCGTAACCGTGAGACGCAGCTTGCTCCGCCAGATCGGGCAGCCCGGACGCGCGATCGCGGGGATCGCCAGCGCGCCTCGGTGATCTCGCTGCGGACAGCTCCTTCTCCACTGGTCGCCGGCATGGCGCCGCGCAGCCGCCCAGGCGATGACCTTGAGCAGCAGCGGTCCTTGCACCGCGATGCGATGATGATACCGCCAGGGCCGCGATCAGCACCACCTCGTCGCGGTAGGGGAAACGGCGAGCACGCCGATTTCATGGTCAGGGGATCGACAGCGCGATCGTCAGCGAGACCATGCGCCCGGAACGCTGCAAGAAACCCCGCCTCACAAGCCGCGCCCGGTAGGACATCATGCCGCTGCCGCTGCTCGGGCCTGCGGTCGAGGGAGCGGGATGATCATCACCGTGAGCTGCAGAGAGGAGCAAGAGACCACTAGGGTCACCGACGGCGGCGACAGGCTATATACCTGCCAGCGCTAGAGCTCTGCGGGCGTGGAAACGGAAGACCAGCGACTGTGTCTCTGACGCCGATCGCGGAACAGCGCCCGTTCAGCAGGCTGGTCGCCAGCGGCCAGTGCGCGCTCACGCCTGCGTGCGGGACTCCGAGATGCTCAGCCGATCGAGGCCGATAGATGATCGGGCCGGCCACCACTACCGCCAGGGCTCCCGAGGCGTGGATCTGCTCCATGACGCCGTGGTAGGCCGCGTGGGGCGTGACGACGCAGGGCTTTCGCGTTGAGAGACGATGCTAGGCGCGCGCGGCCTCGACAGCAACACCGGGTAAGTGCATACCGCATCAGGATCCCACCAGGATGCCGCCCAGGAACGGGACCAGCGCCATCCGGGTGAAGGCACACAGGGGTGTGCAGCGCTTCGCTGAGCGCTATGCCGACGGCGATGGCGTGAGACCACCAGGCGGTGCCGTCGTTGGTCAAGGCTCTCCGCTTTGAGCAGCATGAGCGGCGTTGCGGCGGAGGCGCCGCCAAGGCAACAGCCGTAACTG
>BNJV01000712.1_pt1 | contig 99031 bp, 133 predicted proteins | sample 8540591 | NCBI WGS metagenome assembly BNJV01 (sample SAMD00202457, study PRJDB9452) | human saliva metagenome | host: Homo sapiens | reverse complement strand
AAAAAAAGTGGTAACTTCTAAAACTAACTTCCAGTTTCCCCAACCTAGCTTTTTAGTATGAGAAAAAAACGCGTGAAATCAGTGGGAATTCGTCTGAGACTAACTTCCACTGGTTTTCTTTTTCTTGCTATATAAGGGTTCAAAAGCGAAAAGACTCAGAAAAAAAGTGCATGACAAATAGCCCTAAAAACAGAGTCGTCTTAGAGTAAATTCTAGTTGCTAGCGTTTAGTGTGAGACTTTTCGATGGTGATAAGATGTGTAGTTAGAGGGAAAAATTCCCTTATTTCAATAAATCAGGTGATAAGTGTGTGTCTTCTGGTTTGACAAATTGACAACCCAGAAGAGCAGCGATGTCCTCGCCAAAGGTGAAGGTGAAGACGTCGTAAGCAGATTTTCCTTGAAACTCTTCTCGTTTCAAGGAATTGACATGGGAAATAACTAGATTGACGTCTTTCTGAGTCAGCTGGTCAAAGGAAGTGCCCTTGGGAAGAATGGCTCGCAAAACCGTATGGTTCTTCTCAATCCTCCCCTTCTGGTCAGGACGGCTAGGGTCGCAGAAGTAGAGGTGAGACTTACCATCAATGTCTCGCTCAAGCTCCTCCACATAGGAGAACTCAGATCCGTTGTCCGTGAGAATGACAGGGAACAGCTGATGAAACGCAACCCCTCCGTCCATGACTCTTTCTTTCAAAGCAGCGAATTTAGTGGCGACTTCCAGAGCAGTCTTGTTGTCCAAAAAGCAAGGCGAAGAGGAAGTTGCAGAAGGAAACGTTGAAGGTTAGCAGTAGTTTTCCACCAGGTCTGCCGATGACCGTGTCCATTTCCAACCATTTGAAGAAATCATCTGTTTCTCGTAACTCTTGGAAATCTTGGTAGGTCCGCCCAATTTTCAACTCTTTGGGAATAGCTACTTTTCTGGATTTTCTGCGTTCCTTGAACTTGACCATCCGAGGGAAATCAATGGGCTTGGCTGTCAGATATCCCAGTTTGGCATGCCGATACACCGTAGCTTTCGACACAGGTAGGTTATGTGTCTGAATGATATGGTAGATGCTTTGTTTCTTCTGGATGCCTAGGGTTAAGACCTTGTCCATCTGATAAAAACTTTCCTTGTTTAGGGGAATGCCCTCTCTGGACTCCCTCAACATAGTCTTGTACTGTTCCTGCGCCTTTTTTTCGCGTAGTAAAGATAGCGGTTAAACCCACAATCCGTCCTCTTTTTTGGACAGTTGTTACAGACATAAGGAACTTTTTTGAGAAGTGGGCAATCCGTGCAATCAGATTTGACGGATGTTGGATGCATGATACGATTGCGCTTGATTTCCTTTGAAATCGTTGACGGGTCTTTTCCCATCTTCTCAGCGATGGAACGGAAAGTCTCCTGTTGGCTGATTCCAGTTTGGATGTCAATACGATCTTCTAGAGTGAGATGTTTTTGTTTTTTCGTCATGAGGTGCCTCCTCACGAAAAGTCTCAGACTTAATTCTAGCATAATTCGTCGTCTGAGAGTAACTTCCAGTTTTGGGAGAGAGATGGAAGTTACTTTGAGAAGTTACGCATGCAAAAAAGTTAAAAAAAGTTTAAAAAAGGTGTTGACAAAGTTTGAAAAGTCGGTATAATAGTAAGAGTTGAAAAATAACAACTCTGGTCCGTTGGTCAAGGGGTTAAGACACCGCCTTTTCACGGCGGTAACACGGGTTCGAATCCCGTACGGACTATGGTATGTTGCGGTTGAAACACTTGATGAAAAAAGTTTAAAAAAGTTTCAGAAAAGTGTTGACAAGCGAAAGCGACTGTGATATACTAATATAGTTGTCGCTTGAGAGAAGCGAGTGACAAAGACCTTTGAAAACTGAACAAGACGAACCATCGTGCAGGGCACTACAACTAAGGTTGTAGTACTGAACAATGAAAAAAACAATAAATCTGTCAGTGACAGAAATGAGTGAGAACTCAAACTTTTAATGAGAGTTTGATCCTGGCTCAGGACGAACGCTGGCGGCGTGCCTAATACATGCAAGTAGAACGCTGAAGGAGGAGCTTGCTTCTCCGGATGAGTTGCGAACGGGTGAGTAACGCGTAGGTAACCTGCCTGGTAGCGGGGGATAACTATTGGAAACGATAGCTAATACCGCATAAGAGTAGATGTTGCATGACATTTACTTAAAAGGTGCAATTGCATCACTACCAGATGGACCTGCGTTGTATTAGCTAGTTGGTGGGGTAACGGCTCACCAAGGCGACGATACATAGCCGACCTGAGAGGGTGATCGGCCACACTGGGACTGAGACACGGCCCAGACTCCTACGGGAGGCAGCAGTAGGGAATCTTCGGCAATGGACGGAAGTCTGACCGAGCAACGCCGCGTGAGTGAAGAAGGTTTTCGGATCGTAAAGCTCTGTTGTAAGAGAAGAACGAGTGTGAGAGTGGAAAGTTCACACTGTGACGGTATCTTACCAGAAAGGGACGGCTAACTACGTGCCAGCAGCCGCGGTAATACGTAGGTCCCGAGCGTTGTCCGGATTTATTGGGCGTAAAGCGAGCGCAGGCGGTTAGATAAGTCTGAAGTTAAAGGCTGTGGCTTAACCATAGTACGCTTTGGAAACTGTTTAACTTGAGTGCAAGAGGGGAGAGTGGAATTCCATGTGTAGCGGTGAAATGCGTAGATATATGGAGGAACACCGGTGGCGAAAGCGGCTCTCTGGCTTGTAACTGACGCTGAGGCTCGAAAGCGTGGGGAGCAAACAGGATTAGATACCCTGGTAGTCCACGCCGTAAACGATGAGTGCTAGGTGTTAGACCCTTTCCGGGGTTTAGTGCCGCAGCTAACGCATTAAGCACTCCGCCTGGGGAGTACGACCGCAAGGTTGAAACTCAAAGGAATTGACGGGGGCCCGCACAAGCGGTGGAGCATGTGGTTTAATTCGAAGCAACGCGAAGAACCTTACCAGGTCTTGACATCCCTCTGACCGCTCTAGAGATAGAGTTTTCCTTCGGGACAGAGGTGACAGGTGGTGCATGGTTGTCGTCAGCTCGTGTCGTGAGATGTTGGGTTAAGTCCCGCAACGAGCGCAACCCCTATTGTTAGTTGCCATCATTCAGTTGGGCACTCTAGCGAGACTGCCGGTAATAAACCGGAGGAAGGTGGGGATGACGTCAAATCATCATGCCCCTTATGACCTGGGCTACACACGTGCTACAATGGCTGGTACAACGAGTCGCAAGCCGGTGACGGCAAGCTAATCTCTTAAAGCCAGTCTCAGTTCGGATTGTAGGCTGCAACTCGCCTACATGAAGTCGGAATCGCTAGTAATCGCGGATCAGCACGCCGCGGTGAATACGTTCCCGGGCCTTGTACACACCGCCCGTCACACCACGAGAGTTTGTAACACCCGAAGTCGGTGAGGTAACCGTAAGGAGCCAGCCGCCTAAGGTGGGATAGATGATTGGGGTGAAGTCGTAACAAGGTAGCCGTATCGGAAGGTGCGGCTGGATCACCTCCTTTCTAAGGATAAGGAACTGCGCATTGGTCTTGTTTAGTCTTGAGAGGTCTTGTGGGGCCTTAGCTCAGCTGGGAGAGCGCCTGCTTTTGCACGCAGGAGGTCAGCGGTTCGATCCCGCTAGGGCTCCATTGGTGAGAGATCACCAAGTAATGCACATTGAAAAATTGAATATCTATATCAAATAGTAACAAGAAAAATAAAACCGAAAAACGCTGTAGTATTAATAAGAGTTTATGACTGAAAGGTCAGAAAAATAAGGTTAAGTTAATAAGGGCGCACGGTGGATGCCTTGGCACTAGGAGCCGAAGAAGGACGTGACAAACGACGATATGCCTTGGGTAGCTGTAGGGCAAGCGATGATCCAGGGATTTCCGAATGGGGGAACCCAACAGGTACTACCTGTTACCCGCATCTGTTAAGGATGTGAGGAGGAAGACGCAGTGAACTGAAACATCTAAGTAGCTGCAGGAAGAGAAAGCAAAAGCGATTGCCTTAGTAGCGGCGAGCGAAACGGCAGGAGGGCAAACCGAAGAGTTTACTCTTCGGGGTTGTAGGACTGCAATGTGGACTCAAAGATTATAGAAGAATGGTTTGGGAAGATCAGCCAAAGAGAGTAATAGCCTCGTATTTAAAATAGTCTTTGTACCTAGCAGTATCCTGAGTACGGCGGGACACGAGAAATCCCGTCGGAATCTGGGAGGACCATCTCCCAACCCTAAATACTCCCTAGTGACCGATAGTGAACCAGTACCGTGAGGGAAAGGTGAAAAGCACCCCGGGAGGGGAGTGAAATAGAACCTGAAACCGTGTGCCTACAACAAGTTCGAGCCCGTTAATGGGTGAGAGCGTGCCTTTTGTAGAATGAACCGGCGAGTTACGTTATGATGCGAGGTTAAGTTGAAGAGACGGAGCCGTAGGGAAACCGAGTCTGAACAGGGCGAATTAGTATCATGACGTAGACCCGAAACCATGTGACCTACCCATGAGCAGGTTGAAGGTGCGGTAAGACGCACTGGAGGACCGAACCAGGGCACGTTGAAAAGTGCTTGGATGACTTGTGGGTAGCGGAGAAATTCCAAACGAACTTGGAGATAGCTGGTTCTCTCCGAAATAGCTTTAGGGCTAGCGTCGACATTAGAGATTCTTGGAGGTAGAGCACTGTTTGGGTGAGGGGTCCATCCCGGATTACCAATCTCAGATAAACTCCGAATGCCAATGAATTATGGTCGGCAGTCAGACTGCGAGTGCTAAGATCCGTAGTCGAAAGGGAAACAGCCCAGACCACCAGCTAAGGTCCCAAAAATAATTGTTAAGTGGAAAAGGATGTGGGGTTGCACAGACAACTAGGATGTTAGCTTAGAAGCAGCTATTCATTCAAAGAGTGCGTAATAGCTCACTAGTCGAGTGACCCTGCGCCGAAAAATGTACCGGGGCTAAAAACAATTTACTGAAGCTGTGGATACCTTTTATAGGTATGGTAGGAGAGCGTTCTATGTGTGAAGAAGGTGTACCGTGAGGAGTGCTGGAACGCATAGAAGTGAGAATGCCGGTATGAGTAGCGAAAGACAGGTGAGAATCCTGTCCACCGTAAGACTAAGGTTTCCAGGGGAAGGCTCGTCCGCCCTGGGTTAGTCGGGACCCTAAGGAGAGACCGAAAGGTGTATCCGATGGACAACAGGTTGATATTCCTGTACTAGAGTATGTAGTGATGGAGGGACGCAGTAGGCTAACTAAAGCAGACGATCGGAAGAGTCTGTCTAAGCAGTGAGGTGTGATATGAGTCAAATGCTTATATCTGTAACATTGAGCTGTGATGGGGAGCGAAGTTTAGTAGCGAAGTTAGTGACGTCACACTGCCAAGAAAAGCTTCTAGCGTTTAAACATACTCTACCCGTACCGCAAACCGACACAGGTAGTCGAGGCGAGTAGCCTCAGGTGAGCGAGAGAACTCTCGTTAAGGAACTCGGCAAAAATGACCCCGTAACTTCGGGAGAAGGGGTGCTGACTTTAAGTCAGCCGCAGTGAATAGGCCCAAGCAACTGTTTATCAAAAAAACACAGCTCTCTGCTAAATCGTAAGATGATGTATAGGGGGTGACGCCTGCCCGGTGCTGGAAGGTTAAGAGGAGTGCTTAGCGTAAGCGAAGGTATGAATTGAAGCCCCAGTAAACGGCGGCCGTAACTATAACGGTCCTAAGGTAGCGAAATTCCTTTGTCGGGTAAGTTCCGACCCGCACGAAAAGGCGTAATGATTTGGGCACTGTCTCAACGAGAGACTCGGTGAAATTTTTAGTACCTGTGAAGATGCAGGTTACCCGCGACAGGACGGAAAGACCCCATGGAGCTTTACTGCAGTTTGATATTGAGTGTCTGTACCACATGTACAGGATAGGTAGGAGTCTAAGAGATCGGGACGCCAGTTTCGAAGGAGACGTTGTTGGGATACTACCCTTGTGTTATGGCCACTCTAACCCAGATAGGTGATCCCTATCGGAGACAGTGTCTGACGGGCAGTTTGACTGGGGCGGTCGCCTCCTAAAAGGTAACGGAGGCGCCCAAAGGTTCCCTCAGAATGGTTGGAAATCATTCGCAGAGTGTAAAGGTATAAGGGAGCTTGACTGCGAGAGCTACAACTCGAGCAGGGACGAAAGTCGGGCTTAGTGATCCGGTGGTTCCGTATGGAAGGGCCATCGCTCAACGGATAAAAGCTACCCTGGGGATAACAGGCTTATCTCCCCCAAGAGTTCACATCGACGGGGAGGTTTGGCACCTCGATGTCGGCTCGTCGCATCCTGGGGCTGTAGTCGGTCCCAAGGGTTGGGCTGTTCGCCCATTAAAGCGGCACGCGAGCTGGGTTCAGAACGTCGTGAGACAGTTCGGTCCCTATCCGTCGCGGGCGTAGGAAATTTGAGAGGATCTGCTCCTAGTACGAGAGGACCAGAGTGGACTTACCGCTGGTGTACCAGTTGTCTTGCCAAAGGCATCGCTGGGTAGCTATGTAGGGAAGGGATAAACGCTGAAAGCATCTAAGTGTGAAACCCACCTCAAGATGAGATTTCCCATGATTTTATATCAGTAAGAGCCCTGAGAGATGATCAGGTAGATAGGTTAGAAGTGGAAGTGTGGCGACACATGTAGCGGACTAATACTAATAGCTCGAGGACTTATCCAAAGTAACTGAGAATATGAAAGCGAGAGGTTTTCTTGGTTTGAATAGATATTCAATTTTGAGTAGGTATTACTCAGAGTTAAGTGACGATAGCCTAGGAGATACACCTGTACCCATGCCGAACACAGAAGTTAAGCCCTAGAACGCCGGAAGTAGTTGGGGGTTGCCCCCTGTGAGATATGGAAGTCGCTTAGCTCTAATCCGCCATAGCTCAGTTGGTAGTAGCGCATGACTGTTAATCATGATGTCGTAGGTTCGAGTCCTACTGGCGGAGTAGTTAATTAAAGGAGGTTTTGACCTCTTTTTTTGTTATATAATTAATAATCTATCTCGCACCTAACGAAGCGAGATATTTTTTTATTGACGATAGAAGTTTCAGACACCATCATTTTCGAGCATTGATAGCACTTAAAACGACGCTCTCTAAGTAGAATTTTGGTAGGCATACCAGTCGTTTCGAGGTAAGGAATCTTAGAATGTTTTTGAAAGTCATATTTCTTCATTTAACTTCCGCAATCAGGGCAAGATGGGGCGTCGTAGTCCAGTTTAGCGATAATTTCCTTATGTGTATCCCTATTGATGGTATCCATAATTTAGGGTCTGTAAGCTCTAGTAATTTTTGTGATAAAAGTGTAATTGTTCCATATGATTCTTTCTAATGATGGTTTGGTGCCTTTTCATTATAAATCTTATGGAATTTTTTTCTACCCTAAAATAGCTTCCATAATATCCATAGAGGATTTAACCACTACAAATATTATACTTACTTTTCTTTTTAATAATTATTAAGTGCTTTATTTCTATTCAATCACTTTATAGCTTAAACTGAGAAAGATTCAATGCAATGGTAATCGTACAGTATGATTTGTAATAAGGATAATTTTTTTGTAAAATCATTTATAGGAAATTTTTTTATTTTTAGGGATTTAATAGTTTGTTTTTTTGATGTAAGGTATTTATTTCTATTCTGTCAACTTTTCCTATTTTTTTCTCTTGTTGAGGTTGGTATTTTTAACAATTCAGGAGTTATTAATGATTAATTAAAATTTTTTTGTTAGAATAAGATCATAAAAAAAGTAAAAGGAGTGTATGCTTATGCTACAAAAATATTTATGATCAGATGACTGATTTCTATGACAGTATCGAAGAAGAGTATGCTACTTTCTTTGATAATAGTTGGGACTGGGAACATTTTCATTTTAAATTTTTTTGATTTATTATTTAGTTAGATATGGCATTGGGTGTCGTAGGGATTTTATCGTTTACCATTATCGTGTTGCTTATCGTTTGTATCTTGAAAAGATGATAATGAAACAAGGTTTTATTTCTTGTTGAGATAGTCTGAGTTAATTTCCGAACAAACTTACTTTTTATGGCAATATAACAATAAATAGCTGGTAATTTTTTTCTAAAACATTTTTTTAATAGTTGGAAATAGCAAATCTTTCTATTGTTTCTTCTTGATAAAAAGGCGATTTTTTCTTATAATAAATTGTAAGATATAATTGCAGGTGAGAGTCCTGCCATGTATGTGAGAAAGGAAGAGCCTGAGGGCTCAGACAAGATTATGACTTCAGTTGTTGTTGTAGGTACCCAATGGGGTGATGAAGGTAAAGGGAAGATTACTGACTTCCTTTCAGCGAATGCAGAAGTGATTGCGCGTTACCAAGGTGGTGATAATGCAGGTCACACGATTGTGATTGATGGCAAGAAGTTTAAATTGCACTTGATTCCATCCGGAATTTTCTTCCCTGAAAAAATCTCTGTTATTGGGAATGGTATGGTTGTAAATCCTAAATCTCTTGTAAAAGAGTTGAGCTATCTTCATGAGGAGGGTGTGACAACTGATAACTTGCGTATTTCTGATCGAGCGCATGTTATTTTGCCTTATCATATCGAGTTGGATCGTTTGCAAGAAGAAGCTAAGGGCGACAATAAGATTGGTACTACAATTAAGGGAATTGGTCCAGCTTATATGGACAAGGCTGCTCGTGTGGGAATTCGTATTGCCGATCTTTTGGATAAAGACATTTTCCGTGAGCGTTTAGAACGTAACCTTGCTGAAAAGAATCGTCTTTTTGAAAAATTGTATGACAGTAAAGCGATTGCTTTCGATGATATTTTTGAAGAGTATTACGAATATGGTCAACAAATCAAGAAATATGTGACAGACACATCTGTTATCTTGAATGATGCGCTTGATAACGGTAAGCGTGTGCTTTTTGAAGGTGCACAAGGAGTTATGCTAGATATCGACCAAGGTACTTATCCATTTGTTACGTCATCAAACCCTGTGGCTGGTGGTGTGACCATTGGTTCTGGTGTTGGTCCAAGTAAGATTGACAAGGTTGTAGGTGTATGTAAAGCCTATACGAGTCGTGTAGGAGACGGTCCTTTCCCAACTGAGTTGTTTGATGAAGTGGGAGAACGTATCCGTGAAGTAGGTCATGAATATGGTACAACAACTGGTCGTCCACGTCGTGTGGGTTGGTTTGACTCAGTTGTGATGCGTCATAGTCGTCGCGTTTCTGGTATTACTAATCTTTCATTGAACTCTATCGATGTTTTGAGTGGTTTAGATACAGTGAAATCTGTGTGGCCTATGATCTTGATGGTCAACGTATTGACTACTATCCAGCTAGTCTTGAGCAATTGAAACGTTGCAAGCCTATCTATGAAGAGTTGCCAGGTTGGTCAGAAGATATTACTGGAGTTCGTAATTTGGAAGATCTTCCTGAGAATGCGCGTAACTATGTTCGTCGTGTGAGTGAATTGGTTGGTGTTCGTATTTCTACTTTCTCAGTGGGTCCTGGTCGTGAACAAACAAATATTTTAGAAAGTGTTTGGTCCTAAGAGATTTTTAAGATTTGTTTAAGATAGGTCGGGTATACTATAGACAGTTACAAGAAGACCTCCTAACTTGTTGTAACAAATATCCTAAACTTTTCTTTTTCATAATAATCTCCCTTAACTCCACCAAATCAGGTGGAGTTTTTTGGCTCTATTTCAGGCTTTTGGGGACTATTCTAAAAATCATTTTCCGATATTTTCAGGTATTTTTCGGATTTTGGTCGGGGAATTGGAGGGGACTTTTTTTAGCGAATATGACTAAGAAATAAATCTGTTGTCGCTTCAGCGAGTTCATCCTCAACTTGGTTATAACGATCTGTCATATAAACCTTTGTATGGCCCAGCGCTTGGCTTAATTGTTCAAGTGGAACTCCTGCAATAATGCTTTGAGTTGTGAAGAAGTGACGCATCATGTGAGGTGTTACATGCAATCCTGTTGCTTCATTCACTAGATTGAAGTTTCTATTTAACTGGTTTGGATTGATAAGACCACCTTTCTCGTTGATAGTGATATAATCCTTGTGCTGTTCCTTGATAATCCCTAACTTTCGCTTAATCTTAGAAGCTTCAGCTATCAGATAATAGATAAGGTCTGTTCCGATATCATCAAGGCAGACATATCGCTCTGAATCCTTCGTTTTAAGCCCTCCTTTTCCTTTCAAGGTCTGATTGCTTCGACTATCTCTAAGATGTAGTATAGCCCGTCCGCTGTCGTTCTGAGTGACATCCATAGGGCGCAATCCAAAGACTTCTCCTCTTCTCAATCCAAAAATTGTCAGATAGGTAAGAGCGTAGAACTGTTTTGGCATAATTTCTTCTGCCTTTGCTATCCAAGTCTTGAACTCTTTGAGAGTAACTTTCTTGTTAGCAGCAGGGATATTACTTTGGCCGATGAAGACACCTTTCAAGCGATTTGAGAGCATATTTCCATTCTTCACGGCATCATTCAGCAATGCCATGAAGCTGGAGTTGAGGGTTTGAACGGTGTATCTGGTATGGTTCTGCAATTTCGGCGATAAAGAGTTCATACTCATTTCTATCCAGGTTTTTAAGCAGGACAGAACCAAATTTGGGTTTGATATGATTCTTATAGAGATTATCATTGAGGTAGTAGGAAGTGTCATTCCAGCGCCCTGTTGACAATCTCTTTTCAGAATAGATATCCCAATACTTATCAAGTGTTAGATTCGTATTGATACCTAACTCCTGATCTTGGATTTGTTGCTCAATCTCTGTCAAGGCTGCACGAGCTTGTGGAAGGGTTGTGAGACCACTTTTAGTAATCTCTTTCTTTTTACCATGAAAATAGAAAGAGCGTCTGATATAATATCGCTTACCTTTTGCGGTCTCGTAGTAATAGATATTTGGGTATTTTGTTTTATTATATTTCATTGTATTCTCCTTGTTTATCGGCTTCTGGACAAGGTCTAAACATTGAGAATATTGACATCACCCCTTTCATGGTGTAAAATAGGGTATAGAAAAGAGGCCTTTTTAATGGCTGATTTCTTATAAGGGTAAGCTTCACAATCAAACTTTGGCGAGGGCGATTGTGGGGCTTTTTTGTTATTTCTTGACTTTATCTTTTAAAGCTTTTTCAATAGCTTGTTTTAATTCTAAGATAGCTGCTTTATCTTCTTTGAGAAAAGTCACTGTATTTTCATCTTTGACTGCATCAAAAACACCACCTTTTGTATCGGATGATCCAGGATAGACCAACTGAAGGTAACCAACAGTTGCACCGGGCTCTTTTAATTGATAAGCAGTAATTTCTGATAACAGAATTGACTTTTCTCCATCCAATCCGTGAAGTAAAACATTTGAAACATTTGACTTTCTTGCAATCCTGATAAAATAATCATCGATTCTTACAACAGTTTTTGATTTCTTAAACTCAAAAACTCGCTCATTCGGTTCCTCTGTGAAGAGTTCAACCTCTAAACTATTATCTTGCTTTTTACCAAACAATGCCATAAGTAGTTCCTTTCTTTTTTTCTGCTTCAGCAGTTTATAAACATATTTAACCAATTAAAGTCTGATATTCCTCTTTTACCATGATTTCATTTGTCACGGTTTTAAGATTGTAGTAAGACATGAATTTGAGGTAATCAAACTCTGTGGGGTCATCTAAGCTTTCTAGTGCATCTTTTACGAGATGATGGATCATATTCCTATCAGCTTCGTTTTCACAGCGTAGGCGAGCGTTCTGGTACTCTGAGCGTGTGTGGTCTTTGTGTCCGAGTTCATGCAATAGTACCTTAACTCTCTCTTTTTTGCTGAGTTTGTTAGATAAGAAAGCTGTGTTGGTTTCTTTTTCGTAAAATCCAAGTTCATCAGGTATTAGCTCACCGTCAAAATCGACAATGCGAACCTGAAAATGACTTATAATTTCTTTTTCGGTCACTAAGCAGTACCTCTAATCACCAGCTTCTTTGAGATAACCTTCAATGATAGACTGGATGATTTTCTTCTTTTCATCTGTTAATTCTCGGCCACCAAACATCATGACATTAGATGCCATTTCTTCAACATTAAGAACTTTACCCTGCCATGTGTATTCTTTTGTATCATCGGCAAGATTAGGATTTTCAGTACGGCCTAGTAAGTAGTCTGTACTAACATCGAAATAATCTGCTATTTCTTGTAATCTATCAGATTTTGGGTTACCTTTTTTCAGACTATAAAGATAATTTGTACTGTATCCTAATTTTTTTCTTCTAGAATGTTTAAAGAAATTTTTCTGTTTGTCAGCCAATTCTTTGATTCTATCGAATGCTAAGAACATTGTTTTATCAACCTTTCTAAGCACTACGAAAAAAATTTTTAAAAATTAATTATAAAAAAACTGTTGACAAATTCTAAAACTAGTTTTAAAAATAGTATTCGTAAGCTAAAGAGTTAGCGAACAAGACAACTAAAAAAATAAAAGCCTTACAAAAAAACTGATTGGCGTCCGTTTTCTAGGTAGAACCTTACTTTTTAGTAGGTCTTTTCTCTATGTCTTTATTCTAAAAACTAGTTTTAGAATTTGTCAAGTAGTTCGCTAACTTTTTAGATAATTTTTTTAAAAAGGAGGTCAGAAATGAGCCAACAACATCAAAAAAATGGATTCAACTTGTTAAAGATAAATTGAATACCGAAGGAATGACACAAACACATCTCGCCCGAGCGTGTGGAGTGAAGAAACCTACCATTTCAGATTTATTGAAATATGGTAAAGGTAGCATTAAACTAAAAAACCGAGTTTGCGACGTTTTAGGAATTGATGAAACTTGGGTTGAGTTAGGAGAGTAGGAGGGGAAATTAGTGGAAAAAATTATTGCTTATTCTGTTGAAGAATTATTCGTGAAGGTCGCAGAACAAGAAAAACGCATCTCAGAAATTGAAATGCGTTTAGGGATTAAACCTTTGGAAGATACTTCAACATAAATTTAGATTTAAAGATTTGAATGATAATATCTACATAGTTTTTTAGTTCAGGTAATGAAATGCTGGTACTCTTATTCCAATGGGTATAGCCGTTACCGACTGTTCGGATAAAATGAAGAGCACCTTTTAAGAGTTCATCATCTTTTACATACCTATCTATAGCGTTGTTAAAAGTTAATTTTGGATCAGATAAATATTCTTTGCTATCTAATTCAAAATCTAAGGCATAGTCTTTGATTAAACATTCAATAGCAGAGCGATAGCCTGTTCCTGCGATATTCTCTAATCCCATTTTTTCTGCTTCAATCGCTTCACTGTAAAATTCTACAAATCTAGGAGCATGGTCAACGAAAAGACGGTCTATATCGCTAACAACTTTATTAGGATAAACAAGGACCATAGTCGTTTCATCATTTTGATGTAAATACTCTTGATTGGTCATGTGGTATTTCTTACAGGATGGGCAACGATGGTGCAGAGAAAAAACGTAACCTTCTTGAGTGTCTAATCTTCCTACTTCGTTGGTGGTTGGATTGTTTCCGATTCCACACAAAGGACAAGTTTTAGGGATTTGAATGGTTATAGTTTTTCCAAGTGTACTGAAATAATGCTCAACAGTAGATATGTCCATTATGTTTCTCCAATCGTTTTTATTATCTTTATTATACCAAATTTAGAAAGGAATACTATGAACGAAATTTTTAACTTTCACGGGCAGGAAGTCCGTACTTTGACAATTGATGACGAGCCTTGGTTCGTTGGGAAGGATGTTGCAGATATCTTGGGATATGCAAATTCAAGAAAAGCAATTTTTGACCATGTAGATGATGACGATAAGACAGATGGGGTAACGATTCGTGACGCCATGGGTAGAAATCAAAATCCTATCATCATCAACGAATCTGGTCTCTACTCTCTCATCTTATCTAGCAAGTTACCTCAAGCGAAAGAGTTTAAACGCTGGGTCACATCAGAGGTCTTACCAACTATTCGCAAACAGGGTGGATTTATCCGTGAAGACTTGGACGAGGATGCCTTTATCGCCCTCTTTACTGGTCAGAAAAAATTACGTGAGCAACAGGCGACCATGCTGGAAGATATTGACTACCTCAAGAGTGAGCAACCGATTCATCCAAGCTATGCTCAGTCGCTCCTGAAGAAGCGTAAGGCTCGGGTTGTGGCTTGCCTTGGCGGTATTGATAGTCCAGCTTATGCGGATAAGATTTTTGCTCAGTCGGTATTTAGACAAGCTGAGATTGACTTTAAAGACCACTTCAACATTAGTCGCTATGACTTACTTCCAAAGAAATTCGCAGAAGCAGCATTGAAATATTGGATGACGTGGGAGCCAAGCACCAATACAAAGATGAAAATCATGAAATTGAACTCATTTGACGAAGGGTAGGAAGGGGAAGAAGATGGACAATGTTCTACTTCACTATCTGAATGGATTAAATCCATTATCAAGGACACAATCACAAGGCTGGTTGAAATAGAAAAAGATAGCGACCATTATCCAGAGTTGATGGATGTGAGCACTACCTGTGAATTTCTAGGAATTAAGTATGACACATTTTCAGATAATTATCGTTACATGAAGGGGTTCCCAAAGGAATTACCTGGTAAGAAATGGTCAAAAAGAGCCATCAAAGAATGGCTCTCTAATCAAATATAATAACTTTACTAAAAGGCTTCTGGACAAGGTCTTAGCAAAATTATTTGACTATATTATAGCACAAAAAGGGGATAAAAAACATGAACAATTTACAAATTATCGCAGTAGGCACAGTAGTATCAGTGGTATTGATTGAATCACTGATGATGAATATCAAACTTAAAATGGCCATGAGAGCAAAAAAGAAGATTCAATTTCAAGCGCCACAAGTTGAAAAAGGGTTTATCGACTTTAAAACAGGTCGCCGTGTGGATATTGATCCCGTGACACGAAAAGAAACATTTGTGGATTAAAACGGAGGGGAGTAATGTCTGAAATCAAATGGATTAAGATTACGACTGACATTTTTGACGATGAAAAAATACGTCTTATTGATGCACTACCAGACCATGATGCCATTTTAGTTATATGGTTTAAAATCCTAGCTCTCGCTGGCAAACATAATCGCAACGGGCTTTTGATGATGTCAGATAAGGTTCATTACACTGATGAAATGCTTGCTACAATTTTTCAAAGGCCTCTAAATACTGTCAGAATGGCCCTGGGAGTCTTTGAGCAATTTGGGATGATTGAGATTATTGACGGTGTCATTACTTTGCCAAATTGGGAAAAACATCAAAATATTGATGGCATGGAAAAAATCAAGGAACAAACACGGAATCGTGTGGCAAGACACCGAGAGAAGCAGAAAAATCTTGCTCTTGGTAACGTTACATGTAACGTTACAGTAACGGACGGTAACGCACTAGAAGAAGAAGGAGATAAGACTAAGAATAGATTAGATAAAGATAAGAGTATAACTACTACTAGTAGTAACGAAAATATTCTTGAATTATTCCAATCTGAGTTCCGTAGATTGCTATCAGGTTTTGAGATTGAGGAAATCAATCATCTTTTGAACGAAAATGATGTCGATTTAGTAAAAGAAGCATTGAAGATAGCTATTAATTTAGGTAAGCCTAACATCAAGTACATTGGTGGAATTTTAAGAAATTGGCAGCTGAATCAGGTTACAACAGTTGAACAGGTTCAACAATCTCAAAAACAACATCAAGAAAAAAAATCAGGCAAGGAGGCGACAGACGAATGGGGATTTTAGAACTTATCGAGCAATTTGAAGATGACTTTTATCCGATAAGCGAGGAAAAGAAGTCACTGCTTGCAAAACAATCTCTTTCTACTGCCACTGCTTGCTTGTCAGATATGGCCAGCTGGAAAGCTTGCGGAGGTAAGATGTCATGGTAACTGATGCACTCGAGGAGATGGCCTTATCTTACCATAGAAATACTGAACAACAGGCTGAAATTTGCGAAAAGCATGGGATTCCATTAATTAAAATCCTCCGGACAAATGATGTCCTTTGTCGCTTATGTGAATCGGAACGGATCCATGCAGAGAATCAAATAAAGGTCAATAAGTTGGCTGATGCCGAGCATGAACGAGAGCGGAAGTTCTATCTTGAGCGATTCTCTCTCTATGATGATGTACTGAAAAATGCTACTCTTGACAACTTTGACACACCGACTGAAAAAGAAGCTGAAAAGTTGAAGTTTGCCAAAAAAATTTGTAGAGAGTGGGCAGGTGGAGCGAGAAACAATGTTGTTTTTCAAGGCGAAGCTGGAACGGGTAAAAGCCATCTTGCTTTTGGCATTATGAAAGCCTTATCAGAAACTACAAAGGAAATTGCTATTTTTATCAATGTCACTGACTTGTTAATGAAAATCAAGGCGGACTTTAGTCAGGAAGAGTTCCTGGTCAATAAAATTGCTAGTGCAAAGTTTTTGGTCTTGGATGATCTTGGTATGGAGAAGGACAGTGAGTGGTCATTTAGTATTCTTTACAATATTCTCAACAAAAGGGCTAATACGGTTATCACGACTAATCTGACTGCACAAGAAATTCAGAAACGCTACGGTCGGCCGTTTATGAGTCGGTTGATGAAAGGTGTAGACAATGATCATCTGATGGTATTTAATGACTTGAAAAACAAAAGGAAAGATTATTTCTAGAAAGGCGGTGTCTCTTGTTATTAAAACTCTATTTCATCTACAATGGGCACCGCAAGTTTTTCCTTGGAAATTTTAACAATGTGGATGATCTTATCGAACGGATGAAAGACCATCAATGGGCTTTCTCAGGCATTACCAGACCAAGATTCAAAAAATATATCGGAAAAGACGATGTACGTTTTGATTATGGTGCTGTAGATTGTTATTACTTAGCGACAAAATCAACGTGCCGAGAACCACGTTAAAAGCGAGCTAGAATATGCGTCAATCGGTCGTGTGACCTGGACGAGCGACTGCCCGTATTTAGCCAAACTCACACACAGAGGCAGTCGTATTTTTTGGAAAATAATATGAATGACATTAAAGAAAAAGCTCTGGCTAAGTTGCTGGAGGAATTAAATCAACCACATGATACCGCACTTGACCGTGTTCATAACTGGATATGCGATCAGGAGGATGAGGAATTATTTAAAGGAATCTTAAAAGAGCGATACTCTCTGAAGTGTGCTTTAAGCCATGCTAAAGAAAAAGCTCGTAAATTTGCTGAAAACGGAGTCGCTTGTATCGATGATGCTACTGTCTTCAGATGGGTTCGAGAATATTTTATCTCAAATTCACAAGTATCTAACATCAAGCAGGTGCCTGTTGAGCTCGTTAAGAAGAAAAAAAGGAAGACAAATCTCAGGCTTTTTCCTGAAGAAAAGGTTGATGTCGCCAAAATTAGGAAAGGTGCTGGTCCAGATGATGATATCATCATGAAACCTAAAATTAAGAAAGAGAAAGGAGTAGTCGAAAAGCAAATGAGCATTTTCGATTTCTTGGATGAATGAAACATGAACAATGCAAGCGAGAAGCTGATAGACGATTGAAACCACCTGCAAACTTCTGGAGCTGGTGCTATTCGCAAATCACAACGTACAAATGGACCAATAAGGACAAGACCATAATTGCTTCAGATTTGAACCTTGGTCATTGTATTGAAAAGCGACTGACAAAGTCGTCACGGCTCACTTTTTATGACAAGACTTACTTTTTCTCTATCATTCTCAGCACTTCGAAACGTATCGAAATACAATCTTATGAATTCAGGTCGAAGTTGGTTGAAGGAAAACAATTTATCGATTGGCATTTTACAAATTTGGAGCGATTCGAAAATGACAAACATGTGAAGATTGGCCAAGATTACAACGGACAATTTTATCCGTATCTTTTCGCTAATTTCTTTAGCGGAGGATATTATACAGGTAATAAATTCTATCCAAACAACTGGGTTGAAAAACTTAAAAAGGTATCTGAACTCAAATATTTGAAGTTCGGGAATATTTACTACTGGGAAATTGAACGGCTTTACAAATATAAGTTTGAAATTGAATTTGCTCAGAAAATTCATGCTTACAAATTGGCCAACGAAATCATGAATCCAGGTTACACTGGGTTCACCAAAAACGTAGATATGCGAACCTTGAATCGCAGATGGCTTCAGAAGAATAAACAATTTTTCAAGAATTCAAATCGTAGTTTTAATGAATTTGAGTTGAGCCGTCGATTAAAAGAACGGAACGGCCAACTGGTGCCTGGCATTGAGTCTTATCTGACTTACCACGATATCAAGCATATACCGAAAGGTGTCGGGATCAATAAGTTTCAGAATTGGGTTATCAAGAATCATATTGACTTCAATGAATACCTTGACTATCTCAAGATGCTACGAGAAATGGGTATTGAGCCTGAAGGTGATGCAATGATTGTACCAAAAGATTTTTTTTGCATGCATCAACATACCTGTGGTCTATACAATCAATTCTTAGCAGAAAAGCGTAGGTTGGAAGATAAGAAGAAACGCAAGCAACTTGAAGCTGAGTTTAAACTTAAAGAAGGAATGGATAAGACAATCAATGGATACGCATTCCATGTCCCTAGAAAAGTGGCTGAGCTGATCTATGAGGGTAAGAAACTACATCATTGCGTAAGCTCATACACAGACAAGCATTTTAAAGGTAATACTTTAATAGTGTTTGTCCGCCTGTCAAATCAACCTAAAAAACCTCTTTACACACTCGAAGTAAGGCAGGGGAAGATAGCCCAATTTCGTGGCAAGTATAACCAAGATGTACCAGCTGAAGTATGGGACATAGCCAAGGAATGGATGAAGCAAACGAAATTAGTACAAAAAGTAGCATAAAGGAAAAAGGAGTAGGACGATGATGGAAGATTTAAAGAAAAAAGTTAATGAAGTATACGGCTGGTCGGTAGAAGACGGGAAGCCCAAGCCTCCCAAGCAAGATTTACCACAAGCAGTGAAAGACCGGGCGGACTATTTCTGGGAAATGACAGAAGATGGCATGACGTTTATGGGAGCGATGGAATGTATCTTCGCTGATGAAAAACCTAAAGACTATGATTTAGGAGCCACTAAGGATTGGTTGCCAAAATCTAAGGACTTTGATGATTGGATTGGCTATTCACCAGGCATGTCTCAGTTAGTTATTGCAGTTTATTTGATTTATGGAGGAAGCGAAGATGAATAAGCAGGAATTGATAGAACGATATGAAAAATTTAAAGCTAGCAAGAAGAAATTGACCTCGGTTGATTTGGTTTTGAAAGACTTACGGTCTTTGGACGAACCAGAACCGTTGCCGTTCAAGTTAAAAGATGTCGTTCGTCGAATAAGAGGGTTTGATCCGACGACACAGACTAGATGGCTTAATGACATCCTTAAAGAATTAGGGGACGACTACGGTTCAATGAAATATCGCAGTGGTTACGAGCAAGGAAAAAGTGAGGGAGCATGGGTTGGCGAACAATTGAAAGATGCTGATAAGATTCGACAAGAATTGAATAAAGTGGCTCTCCCTAATTTTATGGATGACTGGATTTTTAAATGTCAACTTTTAAATGATTTTAGCTTGAGCGATGCACTAAATAGTAAAATAATCAATCTCTACGCTAAAAATGGCGAAGTAGTGATGAAATGGCTTAAGGATAAAAAGAACCAAGAACTTTTCGCCCGAGCATGGATAGATGACTACGAGGCTGAGAAAGAAACAAAATACAGAGTCAAGTTAAAAAATACAAATGACTATTTAAACGAAACAGAGGTTGGATTCCATTTTTACAACAATTGGAAAAATAACAAAACATTTACGCGAAAGGAACTAGAATATTCTGATTTTGGCTGGGTGCTCGACTGCCCAGGAATTGAGATGGAGGAGGTTGAGTAATGGAATCATTTGCACACTATTTTAACAAGCACATTGCTAAAAAAATCGAATTAGATGATATTACAATCATTGATTATCATAGTCCAGAATATAATCTAATGTATAATCTAAGATATATTTTCGATAAGAAAAATTCATCTCTAGCCATCACAGGTGATTTCGGTGAGTTGGTTGCAGTAAATTTTAATAATATGGGTAGTTGGGAAGATTTCTATAAGGATTTCACAAACAACGCTGGATATTTTATTGAAAAAAATTAAAGCATCTAGTCGAAATCTTTTTGTTTATGATGAAGCTGAAGCTAAAAAAAATATTCTTGAGTATTTCTTTGATAATAAGCGATATGAAGACTTAGACGAAAATGATCGATATTATTTTGATGAACTATTTGAATATTTTGATGATCGGCATGGATTCAAACACATTACTGATACTGTTCGAGAATTCCTGAGTGAACAAGATTCAGAATACTATGAGACTCTTGAATTTGCTAGTAAAAAAGTGTCTGAAATAGTGTTTCTCTATTTAGATGCTTATAAAAGAGCGTATGAATCAATAAAAATCAAGGAGGTGGAGTGATGGATATGAAAGATTTGGAAAAAAAGCAGGAGAAATCAGGCAGCAGATTAAAGAACTTGAAAAGTTCATCAATCACAAACCGTCACCTCTTGAAGAAAAATTAATATTGAGACAAGATCCAAAATTTAGGCTGTCAATTAAAAGTTATACATTTTATTCTGATACAAAGTTGTTTATTACATCTGAGGTTTTATCAGACGCGATTAAGGTTGCTTTGACACGAACAATCGAGGATTTAAAAGAGCAGTTGATAGAGTTAGGAGTTGAAGTAGATTGAAACGATTCATAGCTACCTGGATATTATTGTCTGCTGGATTGAATATCTGGCAGAGCATCCACATTAAAAAATTAGAAGAAAAGCGCCCGATTGTCGTCTATAAAGCTGACAATCAAGGCGCAGAAATCAAAGGCAGAGTCTTACAAAAGGAGAAGATTGGCGACATGTACACTATCACAGTACAAAATTACGGAATATTCGTAGTTACTAAAATAAACTATGAATCTCTAAAAATAGGAGATGAGGTAATATTGTAATGACAAAGTACAAGAAACCAACTTATATTATCATTCAAGAAGCAATGGCAGAGCACATTAGATTTCTGGAAGATGAACTGTATGAAAGGGCCTATAAGGATATTGAGAAATTAGAAGCTCAAAATGATTTTTTAAAAGGCCTTTGTAACAATCAGCTTGAAATCATCATGGATTATGAATGGAAGCAGATGCAAGAGCAGGCTACATTCATAAAAGCTAATACTAGAAAGTGGAGAGCAAGATGAAGCTAAGATTGAAAGAACTTAGAGAGGATCTATGTCTATCTGTAGGACAGATGGCGAAAGAGACAGGTGTTTCACAAAATACAATCCATTTGTATGAGAGAGGTGGATATCCGTCCATTAAGCAAATTGAAATGATTGCTAAAACCTATGATGTAAACCCTGCGTGGCTTGTTGGGTGGATAGATGATGAGATGAAGCCTGGAGTCCAAGTCGTTGAGAAAGTTGTCTATAAAGAAAGTCCAACAGCAAGATTGCCAGATTATTTTAACAATAATAACGATGGCAAGCTTATCAAGTGGAAGCAATCACGAAGATATCGAGGGGGTAGGAATTGAAGAAATTAAGTGACGAAGACCTCAAAACATTAGACAGAGAACTTTTCAAATTTCAAAACGTTCAACGTACAATAGATTTGAGAAGGCTAGAACTAGAAACTCGAAATCCAGATTCTCAAAGTGGGCCCAGCGTAGGAATAAGCAAACCTACCGAAACCATTGCAATCAGAATAGCGGATGATCCAACCTTAAAATTTCTCGAAGGGTTCAAAGCTATTATTAACAAACTCCTGATCAATCTAGTTGATGAGGATAAGGAAATCTTTAATCTGCGCTGGAGATACCCTCAACTGAGATGGGAAGAAATAGCAGAACAGAAATTCATGAGTAAAGCTACAATCTATCGACGTAGAAGGATTATCCTAGAGCAGTACGCTATACTGAAAGGTGAGTTGTAAGTAAGATTGAGACAAAAGACATCTTGAAGTCTCACAAAAAAAGGTCTATTATGATAGCATGAACTTCTGAAACAAAAACACACATCACACTTTAGGAGTCATCCTTAATTCTAGTCAGAAAAGTTGTCCAACAGAAGTATCGTCAAGAGTCAGCAAATGCTGGCTTTTTGTTTTGGGAAAGGAGGTAGAATATGGAATTTGTATCACCGATAAAAGATAATGACGACATTCAGGCAATGAAAGATTATCTCAGAGAGTGGAACGAGATGTATTATATGCTATTCATCACAGGTCTGAATACTGGCTTGCGAGTTGGAGATATTCTCACTTTAAAAGTTAAAGATGTTCAAGGCTGGCACATCAAGCTGAGAGAACGGAAGACTGGCAAGCAGATAACAAGACGGATGACAAAAGAACTCAAGAAAGAAATGAGAAGATATGTCGAAGATAAACCATTCCATCATTTTCTATTCAAGAGTAGGCAAGGGAAAAATAAAGCAATCACTCGTGAGAGAGCCTATCAAATTATTCATGAGGCTGCTGAGGAACTTGGCATTGATAACGTTGGCACACATACAATGCGCAAGACATTCGGATATAAATATTACAACAAGACCAAGGACGTAGGGACATTACAGAAAATGTTCAATCACTCATCACCTGCAATTACCCTGAGATACATAGGGATAGAACAAGCAGAGCTTGATGATGCTTTACGGAACTTTGTCATTTAATTTTTTTAGATATTACTTTCACATAACGAGTTAAGCATAAACTGAAAAAATGAAACTCTTTTAAACCCTTACTAGGTATGCGTTTGAGATTTAGAGTGAGTTTAACAAAATATAAGATATGTGAAAGTGAGGGATAAAATTGGTATAGTTAGAGGAGAGGTATATGTTACTCATAGGATATTTAGTTTGTTATTTTATCGCATTGATGTTTTTGAAAATTGTTTTCGATTGGACAAAAGAAGATGTAGGAAAAATATTTAAACACGGATTGATTTTTCTATTTCTGCCATTAGTATTCGTTGGAGCTCTCGTATATGATTTTGTAAATAAAAAAAGATGAGACAAAAGCCATCTTGAAGTCTCACGAAAAAAGGTTTATTATGGTAGCATGGTTTTCTTGTATGAGAGGGGATAGGTCACTGGCCTGTCCCTTTTAGTATTGGAAAGGAGGTTTGCTATGTACAACAAACCTATCAGACAAAGCTTGAAGACAAGGAAGTGGAACAAGTTCCGTGACAAAGTCATGAGACAACACGATTACCTTTGCCAAGAAAGTCTGAGATATGGACAGTCAGTTCCGGCTGAAATGGTTCATCATATTTACCCAGTATCTGAGTATCCAGAGTTGGAATATGTATCTTGGAATTGTTTACCACTGACGAACAGCAAACATAATACGTTTCATGACCGCAACAACGATAAGATAATCGGAAATGGAATCTATTGGCAAAAAAAGAAGAAAAAAAGAATTTTTTTAAATTTTTTTTAAAAAAACAAAAAAATGAAAAAAATGAAAAAATTTTTTTAATCCCCCACTTCAAAAAATTTTTTTTCGAAGCCTCTGGGAACCGGTGAAGGGAACTTTTTCCAAGTCGGGGGCCTTCAAACAAAAAGGGGGTAAAAACTAAGCGATTTTGACGAAAGGAGGTAGTTTTTGGCTAAACCAATTACAGCAAAGTCGATTAAGTCAAAAGTGGTCAAGCAGATGAAAGACTTGGGTACTTATCGTAAAGAGTTCGAAATGATCATTGATATTTTTGCAGGAATGCTCTATCAGTATCAGAAACTTGCTCAAGATTATGCTGACATGGGTTATCCAGTAACAGACACCTACGTCAATAAGGCTGGTGCTGAAAATGAGCGCAAAGTTCCAATCTTGACAGCGATGGAAATTTTGAGGAAAGACATACTCAGCTACTCTAATCAGTTGATGATGAATCCTAAGTCGCTCGGTGAGGTAGTAGAACAAGAGGGTGAGTCAGTGCTTACTGAGGTTCTGAAGTTCAAGAACGAAATCAAGAAGAAGCGAGTGACTGGCAATGGGTAATCTTGATAAAGCGAAAGAGTATGCTCGGCACGTCATTTCTCACAGAGAGGAACATTGCGAGGAGAACATTCTTGCAGCTGAACGTTTCTTGCGCGATCTTGAAAATCCTGAGTTTGAAATGGATGAGGATATGGTGGATTTCGTTGTTCACTTCATCGAAAACACGATAGTCCATCAGCAGGGCGATGATATGTTTGCGGTGTCTATCCGTAACAAGCCATTGCTCTTGCAACCGTGGCAACATTTTGTAGTTGTGAACCTGTTTGGATTTTACTACAAGGGTACAAATGAGCGCAGGTTCAAAGAAGCGCTTATCATGCTTGCTCGAAAGAATGGGAAAACCTCATTTACTGCTGCAATCGCACTTGCTTATCAGATATTAGACACAGACAGCGGTTCAAAATGCTACATCGTGGCAAACTCTGTTAAGCAAGCGATGGAAGCTTTTGGATTCTTGAAGTTTAATGTGGAGCGATGGAATGACAAGAACATTCGTATCAAGGATAACAACCAGGAACACTCAATCACTGCTAATTTTGGTATCGAGGGTTCTTTCTTTATCCAGGCACTGGCCAACGATGAAAGCCGTTTGGACTCTTTGAACGGGAATGTTATCATCTTGGATGAAGCTCATACAATGAGGAACAGTAAGAAATATGGTCTTATGAAGAAAACAATGTCAGCATACCGAAACAGTATGCTTTTTGTTATCTCTACGGCTGGTGATATTCCTACTGGTTTCCTTGCTAATCGTCTGAAATATTGTCAAAAGGTCCTCAAGCAATTGGTCAAGGATGATTCCTTGTTCATGTTTATCTGCAAAGCTGACCAGTCAACAGAAGGAGATGTCGGTGATTACCTAGACGAGAATGTGCTTAAGAAAGCCAACCCATCGTGGGGTGTGACGGTATCGCTCAAGGCTCTGAGAGAAGAAGCTGAGCAGGCTATGAATGATCCACAGACCAGGAATGAGTTCTTCAACAAGACTTTGAATGTCTTTACAAACTCAATGAACGCTTATTTCAATCCTGATGAGTTTATTGCGTCGGATAGTTGCTACGATTGGAGTTTAGAAGAGCTGGCACGCTTGCCGATTCGTTGGTATGGCGGTGCAGACTTGTCAAGATTGCATGACTTAACAGCAGCTGCTCTCTACGGTGTCTATCATGATGGAGAGAAAGATGTTGATATCTGTATCACACACGCTTTCTTTCCTCGGATTAATGCTCAGAAGAAGGCTAACGATGATGGAATTCCACTTTTTGGCTGGCAATCTGATGGCTGGCTGACGATGAGCAATACTCCTACCGTTCTCTATGATGATATCGTCAAATGGTTCATCAGTATGCGTGAGCGTGGATTTAAAATCCAAGCTGTGGGAATGGATAGGAAGTTTGGTCGCGAGTTTTTAGCTAAGATGAAAAAGGCTAAGTTCAAGATGATTGACCAGCCTCAGTTATTCTATCTGAAATCTGAGGGGTTCAGACGGATTGAGTTCAAAGTCAAGAACAAAGAATTTTACTATCTTCATTCTGACGCTTATGAATACTGTGTGAGCAATGTTAGAGCAATCGAAAAGGTGGATGACGCTGTGCAATATGAAAAATTAGATGGAGACGGTGGTACTGCAAGGATTGACTTGTTTGATGCCAGCGTCTTTGCTTGTATACAAGCTCTTGCTAATCTTAGCAAGGGTGGCGATGTGATGAGATTCTTTGATTAGAGAGAAAGGAGGTGAGGAAACATGGGTATTTTTGAAAAGATTTGGAAACGAAACAAGCCAAGTAAGACAATCAACATGCTGAGTCATTCAGATTTAGGGTTGTCAAACCTGATGGATTCGTATGTACCTTTAGCCAGAAATCCAGATGTGGTGACAGCGGTTAATAAGATTGCTGATTTGGTCTCTAATATGACCATACATCTGATGGAGAATACAGATAAAGGTGATATCAGAATCCGTGATGGGCTTGCTAGAAAGATTGACATCAATCCGTGTGAACACATGACAAGGAAGTCATGGATTTTCAAGATTGTGCGAGATTTGCTTTTATACGGCGATGGAAATTCTGTCTTACATGTGGAATATGAACCTGTTACGGATTATATTTCTAATCTAAGACCATTTCCGATGAGAGAAGTTTCGTTCCAACAGATAAGGATTCCTATGTAATCTCATTTAGGGGTGAAGAGTATTCCCCTGATGAAGTAGTCCACTTTGTCATCAATCCAGATCCAGATATTCCATACATTGGTACTGGTTTTAGGGTGACGTTGACAGATGTGGTTCAAAGTTTGAACATGGCTACTAAGACTAAAAAAAGCTTCATGAACGGTAAGAACATTCCTAGTCTTATCGTCAAGGTTGACTCGTCTAGTGCTGAACTAGATTCGGAACAAGGGCGTGAGCGTATCGCTGAGAAGTATTTAAGCACTAGTAGGGTCGGCGCTCCATGGATTGTTCCAGAGGCATTGCTGGACATTCAACAGGTAAAGCCGCTTAGTCTAACGGACATCGCTTTAAACGAGTCTGTGGAATTAGATAAAAGAACAGTTGCAGGTCTATTAGGAGTACCTGCTTTTATTTTGGGCGTGGGAGAGTTCAACAAGACAGAGTATAACAACTTTGTAAATACGACTGTCATGAGTATCGCTACCACTATTACTCAAACACTAACCAGAGACTTACTTTTGTCTAGTAATCGTTACTTCAAGCTAAATCCTCGCTCACTCTTCTCTTACAACATTACAGAGTTGTCTGAGGTTGCACGTCAAATGACAAACAGTACTGCAATGCGTCGTAATGAGTGGAGAGATTGGCTTGGTATGGCTCCTGATCCTGAGATGGAAGAGTTGATTGTCCTTGAGAACTTTATCCCTCAAGAGAAGATAGGAGATCAAAATAAATTGAAAGGAGGTGAGGAAGAGAATGCAGAAACGGAATAGTTATCGTGCCACTCAATTTCAAACGCGAGAAGAAGACTCTGGTGATTTGATTTTGAGTGGCTACTTTATCAAGTTTGACGAGGAGACGGAATTGTGGCCAGGCTACTGTGAAGTTATTAAGCGTGTCGGGGTTGAGAAAGCTATCAAAGACGCTGATATCAGAGCTTTATTTAACCACGATGATAGTCTTGTTCTCGGTCGAACAGGTAACGGAACTCTGACACTGGGTGTTGATGATGTTGGTCTTTTTGGAGACATCATCATTAACAAGGATGATCCTCAAGCTGTTGGAGCCTATGCCCGTGTCAAGCGTGGAGATGTTATCGGATGTAGCTTTGGCTTTTTCCCGATAAAAATCGAAACAGAGGAACGTGAAGATAGCTCGTATCTGGACACTGTCTTAGAACTAGAAATCTTTGAAGTGAGTCCATGTACTTTCCCAGCCTATCCGCAAACGGAAATTGCTGCACGACAAAAAGACTTCGAAAGTCAGAGCCGTGCGAATCGTGAAGCGCTAGACAAGCGCAAGAAAGAAATTAAGGAGAAATTTAAGCTATGAATAAGGCATTAATCTTTGGTGCTCGTATGCGAGCAAAAGCAACTAAGGTAGTTGAGTTGGAAGAAACTATCGAAGAATTGAACAAACGTTCGGTTGTTGAGTTAGAAAAGTTGGATCGTGCTGAAACTGATGAAGAAGTTTCAGCAGTTGAAAAGACTGTGGATGATCTTCAAAAGGAAATTGAAGAAAAAGAAGCTGAAAAAGCGCAGTTGGAAAAAGAAATTGACGAGTTGGAAAAACAAATCGAGGAGCAAAATCGTAAAGCACCGACTTACCCAAGTAAAGAAAAGCGTGGAGGACAGAAATTGGAACAACGTGACGCAATCGCTAAATACATTCGTACTGGTCAAACTCGTGACATCGTAGGTTTGAAAACTACTGATTCAGGAAGCGCAGCTCTCATTCCTACTGAAGTTTTGAAACCTCATTTTGTCAATAAAACACGTAATCCACTTTTGGATCTTGTGGAACGTGTGAAAGTTAACAGTAGATCTGGTAAATATCCAGTTATCAAGAAAACGGATGGTGTAATGGTTTCAACAGATGAATTGAAATCAAATCCAGAACTTGGAAAACCAGCAATTAGCGAGATTGATTATTCAATCAAGACTTACCGTGGATATGTCCCTGTGTCACAAGAAATGATTGACGATGCAGACTATGACATCATGTCCATTGTTGAAGACGAAGTGTTTAATCAAGGTGAAAACACTGAATTGTCATTAGTTGCAGCTGTCCTCAAAAAAGCTACCCAAGCAGATGCGGCTGGATTTGATGGTATTAAAGATATCTACAATAAGAAGCTTAAATCAATTTATAAAGCAAGCATCGTTGTAACTAAGTCAATGTTTGCCGCACTTGATAAGGTGAAGGACAAAGATGGACGCTACATGCTTCAAACTGATGTGGCTTCACCTACTGGCTATTCATTTGGTGGAAAAACAATCTACAAAGTAGATGACACAGTGTTTGGAAACGAAGGAGATATGAAATTCTTCATCGGGGATGTCACTGAGTTCGTCAAAGAGTTTGACCGTGCTCAAGTATCCGTTAAGTGGGTGAACAATGATATTTACGGACAATTGCTTGGACTTTTTATCCGTTTGGATATTAAAAAAGTAGATGACGAAGCTGGGTTCTTCGGAACATACACTGACGCTGCAGGGTAAGGAGGGAGCTGATGGCTTATCAAGTAATCCGTCCTTTTAAGGATTTGAGAGACCCTCAACAATATGAATATCAAATCGGGGATATTTATCCCCGAACAGGATATAAGAGCACCAAGACCTTCATTCAAGAGTTGTTAGATGGGTCAAATAGTGCAGGATCTATTTTCTTGACTAAAATCGATGATGTCGATATTTCCGAAGGAGAAACAGAACCTCAAGAACCTGAAGAGGAAGATGAGGAGTAGTTATGGACAATGCTCAATTACTAGAATTACTAAAACTAAAATTGGGTATAGCAACCAATCTACGTGATAAGCCTTTGAATAAAATCATCGAAGCTGTCATAACTGAACTGGAAGATAATTTGGGAGTTTCGCTTGAATCAGAAAACGCTGAACACCAAATGTTTGTAGTCGATTTTGCAGCCTTTCGCTATGAGGGTGGGGTGGATATGCCACGCCACCTTTTATGGCGGTTGCATAATTTGAAATTGAGGTAAGCAGATGGCATGGAACAATGAGATTACATTGATCTCAAGGGTTAAAACAGGATTAGATAAATTGCACCAACCTCTATTTGAGGAAAAGCGATTGACTGTTTTGTGTCGCAAGCGTTCCATAACTCGTTCTGAATTTTATCAGGCTAGCCAGGTTGGACTTAGACCAAGTCTTATCATTGATATTCATAGCTTTGAGTATAACAACGAGGAAGAAGCGGAATTTAATGGAAAACGGTATCGTATTCTTAAGACATTTCCGATTAGTTTAGAAATTCTGGAGCTGACTTTGATGGAGGAATTGCCATGAGTGTAATAGGTGACCTTTCAGCAGAAATCGCTAAAGCACTGAGTGAGTATTCTAGTGAGTTAGAAGATGAGATTGACGCTATCGCACAAGAATTAGGTGATGAAGCAGTTGCGACTTTGAAGGCAACAAGTCCAAAGAATAAAGGAAAGTACGGGAGAGGATGGCGTCTTAAGAAAAACGCCAAAGGCTCATACGTAATCCATAATGCTACAGGCTATCAATTGACACACCTACTTGAAAACGGCCATGTTTTAAGGAATGGTGGTCGCAGTCGCGCTATCCCTCATATCCAACCTGTAGAAGAAAAGCTAATCAATTCCTTTGAACGGAAAGTGAAGGAGGTTATTCAAAAATGAAATTATCTGACCTTGTCGCTATTCTAAGTCAAGCGAATCTACCTATAGCCTATCGTGCGTTTGAAACTGGACACGTTCCTCAAACACCTTACCTTATCTACTTTGAATCACATCCAGATATCAAGAGAGCAGATGATGATCAGGAATACCAGATTAAATCTGTGACTGTAGAGCTTATCTTTGGACGTAAAGACGAAGATTTGGAAGAGACCTTGGAAGAGTTGTTGTCTAAACATCAACTTGTTTTTGAGGTGTCAGAAGAAAGCTATATCCCGACAGAAAGGCTATCTGTCAAGCCTTATACTGTTTATTTGTACTAAGGAGAAGAAAATGACAAAAACAGAAAATAAAGTAACCTTTGGATTGAAAAACGTGCATATCGCACCAATCGAAACTATCAATGGGGAAACAAATGTCATTAGCTACGGGAAAAATTTTTCCGTTTCCCTGGAGCGATGAACTTGGAGCTAGAACCAAAAGGAGAATCGAAAGCAATTCCAGCCGACGATGTGGACTACCACTTCATGAACTCAAACGAAGGGTATGAAGGAAAATTGAAAGTACCGCATATCACGGAAGAGTTTGCGACAAAAATCTTAGGAGAACTCAAGGATGAGCAAACAGGAGTATTGACTGAAAAAGGCGATGCTTCAACTAAACCGTTTGCTATTATGTTTGAATTTTCAGGAGATCAAAACAAGACTCGCTACGTTCTCTACTACTGCTCTGCTAGTCGTCCATCGAACGGCTCGGCTACTAAGAGCGGAACAACTGTCAACGAGCGTGAACTTAGCTTCAAAGCTTCACCACGTCCACTTGATAGCGTCGTGAAACGTTCGATTACGTCTGCAGACAAGAAAGAAGTGTATGACGCTTGGTTTTCTAGCGTTTATGAGCCAACATCTTTAGGATAAGGAGTAAAGAATGCGTCGAAGTATTAAAATCAGTAATAAGCGCTATGAGCTTGCAACAAATGCCTATACTCCAATCGCTTACAAGAACGAGTTTGGGCAGGATTTTTTCAAGGACCTTCTAGGGCTTTTGAAAAATAAGCAATTGGTAGCTCAATTGAACCAATTAGAAAAAGGTAATGATTTGGTAGCGGAAAGCGTCGACCTATCTCTTTTAGAAGATTTTGATATTACCTTTTTCTATCGTCTATTTTGGGTATTTGCTAAATCTGGCAATCCTAAAATTAAACCGTTTGATGATTTCTTCATGGAGATGGAAGAATTTCCTCTTGACGAAGTTTGTCCGCTAATGATGGAAATGTTGAACACGGTACTGCAGACAAAAAAGAAACAGACACATCAGAAACAGCAAGCGAAGAAGCCTTCACGGTAGAATCCTATCTATCTTGTTGCAAAGAAACTGGCTTATCTATCGATGATCTCAAGCACATTTCCATTGGGATGGCTTTAGATTATCAGACAGATTATGTCAATTTGCGTAGCGAAAATAAAACGGGTAGTCGGAAGGCTACCCAAGCTGATTTTGATGCATTTTAGAGAAAAAGCGAGTGCTGAGAGAGCGATTGTGAGGACAAGTTCATTGAGTTGGCTAGTGTTCTGGTCATAGAAACACTCTCAGCGCTCCTTATTTTTTAAGGAAAGGAGGAAATATGGCAGGAAATATCAAAGGGATAAAAATTGAAATTGATGGCGATACCCAGCCCTTACAAAAAGCGTTAAAAGGTGTCAATCAAGAGTCTGCTAACGCAACAAAAGAGTTGAGACAAATTGATAATGCTCTTAAATTTGATACTGGGAATGTTACCTTACTAACTCAAAAGCAAGAAGTCTTACAGAAGCAAGTCGGAACCACTCGGGAAAAACTAGAAACTTTAAGACAAGCACAGTCTCAAGTTGAGGAGCAGTTCAAAAAAGGAGATATTGGCGCCGATCAGTATCGTGCTTTCCAACGTGAAGTAGAAGTGACTCAAAATGTCCTAAAAGGATATGAGGGAAAGTTAGCTAGTGTCAATCAGGCTCTTGAAGGTAATGGGAATGCAACTAAGAATAACCAAACCCAACTAAAAGAATTGCAGAATGAACAAAAACTACTTGCCAGTGAATCTGAAAAAGTAGTTAGTTCGTTTAAGTTACAAGAAAGCCAGATGGGTGCTAACGCTAGCGAAGCTGACAAGTTGGCATTGGCTGAAAAAGAAGATTGGTGCACAGTCCGAAATTGTCGCTCGCCAAATTGAAAAACCTTGAGAAGCAATTAGAAATCACTAAAAAAAGAATATGGTGAAAACTCAGCCGAAGCTAACAAGATGGAAGCAGAGCTGAATCAAGCTAAGACTGCTTTTAACAATCTCAACAATGAGATGAAGGGGACTAAGTCTGTAGCAGATAGCGCACAAGAAAGCTTGGGTGAGATAGCTAAAGCTGCAAGAGCTGAATTGCTCCAACAGTTTAGTGAGAAATTGGGTGATATTTCAGAAAAACTTGTTGACGTTGGGAAAGAAGCTATTGAAGCAGCTGCTTCAATGCAAGCAAGTAATGCCCAATTTAGTACAGTTTTTGGGGATATGGAAGGTCAAGCTAGAGAGGCTCTTAATAATATTGGGAAAGAAATGTCTATTGTACCAGAACGATTACAAGGAAGTTTCACCCAAATGGCCTCCTTTGCAAAAACATCTGGTCTAGATACAGCTCAAGCCTTAGATTTATCTACTAGGGCAACTAAGGCAGCGGCAGATGGTGCTGCTTTTTACGACAAATCTATTGAAAGTGTTACTGAGAGCCTTCAATCATTTCTTAAAGGAAACTTTGCCAACGATGCGGCTTTGGGGATATCTGCAACAGAAACAACTCGTAATGCGGCAGCAAATAAACTGTACGGCAAGTCATTCAAGGATTTGAGCGAAGCGCAAAAGCAATTAACTTTGCTTCAAATGGTTGAAGACGGGAATGAACTTTCTGGGGCACTTGGTCAAGCTGCAAGAGAATCTGACGGCTTAGAAAACGTCATGGGGAATCTAAAACAATCTGGAACTAATGCCTTGGCTGCATTAGGTCAACCTCTTTTGGAAATGTTGATTCCTGTTTTTCAAGCTTTAGGAGACATTATAAAAGGTGTGGCAGATTGGTTTGGTACTTTGCCTGGCCCGATTAAAGAATTCATAGTAATGATAGGAGGTGTGGTTACCGCTGTAGGATTTTTAGCGCCGATATTCTTATCCCTGCAAGCTATATTTACAACGTCTATAGGCGCTATGATAACTGCCGCTCTACCAATCATTGGGACAGCAGCTGCAATAGCGGCCGCAGTGGCAGCGGTCGTTGTCATTTTGAAATACTTATGGGAAACGAATGAAGGATTCCGAAACGCTGTAACCGCTGTGTGGGAGGCTATTTCATCTGTCATCAATACTGTTGTAGTGAAATTTCAAACTTCATCATGAGTATTTTTGGAACGGTTGTAACTTGGTGGACTGAAAACCAAGAACTAATCCGTTCAATTACGGATGCTGTCTGGAATGGCATTTCCGCTATCATTAGCGCTGTTATGACTGTTATAGGCCCTCTTATAGAGGGAGAATGGAACAATATTCAGATTATCACTTCTACAGTTTGGGAAGTGATTAAAACGGTAGTTGAAACAGCTATCAACGTTGTTTTGGGTATTATCAAGGCAGTGATGCAGATCATTACTGGTGACTGGTCGGGCGCTTGGGAAACCATCAAGAGCGTTGGAGAAACAATCTGGAATGGGATTGCAAGTGTCATTGGGACTATCTTTAATGGCATAGCGCAGCTATTGTCTAACATCTGGAACACCATCTCAACGGTTGCATCAACTGTTTGGAATGGTATCAAGTCCACTCTTTCAGGAATATTTGATGGTATTTCAAGTTCGGTCTCGAGTGTCTTTAACGGTATAAGAGATACGATTAGCAATATCTGGAATAGTATTCAATCAACCGCAAGTAGCATTTGGAACGGTATTAAAGATACAATCGGCAATGCTATTAACGGAGCTAGGGATTTAGTCGGTAGTGCAATTGAAGCTATTAAGGGATTCTTTAACTTTGAATTTAGATGGCCTCATATCCCTCTACCACACTTTAGTATCACAGGCTCTCTTAACCCAGTTGACTGGTTGAGTAACGGGTTGCCAAGCATTGGCGTAGAGTGGTATGCCAAGGGTGGTATCTTGACCAAGCCTACTGTTTTTGGTTCAAACGGAAATAGCCTGATGGTTGGTGGAGAGGCTGGAAACGAGGCTGTCTTACCACTGAACGAAAGAACCTTGGGAGCTATCGGTCGTGGGATTGCTCAAACAATGGGAGGTCTGTCTCCTGTTATCAATGTCAGCATTAGCGGAAACAACATCAGTGAAGAGATGGATATCAATCGCATTGCTGACGTTGTCGCTCAAAAGATTGCGGATGAACTGCAACGGAAAACACAACTTAGAGGAGGAATCGCATGATCAAACATAATGAATTGGTGATTGATGGTGTAGCAACCTCCTCCTTTCCTTTTGATGTCATTGTAGAAGAAGCGCCATCCATCGTGATTGCCAATAGCAAGACAAAACTATGGGAGCATGATGGGATTAGCGGAGCGATCCTACAAACCAATCATCATAGAGGGATGGTTGAGAAATCCTATACACTTCACTTAGTAAAACCAAAAGAAGAGGACTTGAATCGTTTCTTGGCTCTCTTTGCCAGGGAAAACTTTTGGCTTGAAAGTGAACGTGTCAAAACAACCAAGATGTGGTGTTACAAGGTAAAGATTTCTGAGACTGTTAGAAATCGTGCAGGGTACTATGCGCTTAAAGTCACATTTGAGTGTCATCCTACCAAATTTTTCAAAGCCACGGACAATCAGACCTTCTCAAGAAGTGGCACTTTAAGAACCAAAGGCTCTGCTTTGGCTTTCCGACAATTACCATAACTGGCCAGAGTACAACTGAGGTTAGTTTCACTGTAGATAGGCAGGTCATTCGCTTAGAAAGACTATCTGGAAGAGCTATCATGATAAATAACCCTAACAACCCTAGTTTCTTGGACGGAACAGGTTCCAGAATTAAGTGGACAGGGGATTTTATCACGATTGACCCAATCAAGAAACAAGATGTCGGGATTGTCTTAGGAGCTGGTATCAGTTCCATGACGATTGAGACTGTCTGGGGGTGGGCATAATGTTATATTTGCTTGAAAGTGATACTCGTAACGTTAAATGGAACGGTATCCCACTGCATGAAGCGACTTCGGCAGTCATAAAAGAGCAAATGAACGGGGATTTCATCCTTACTGTTCGCTACCCTATCACCGACTCTGAGATTTATCAGCTTTTCCGCGAGGATATGTTGATAAAGGCTCCAGCTCCTGTGATTGGGCCTCAGTTGTTCCGTATCAAGAAACCAGTAGAGAATGATGATCATTTAGAAATCACTGCTTACCACATCACTGATGATGTCATGCAGCGGTCTATCAACCCTCTGTCTGTCAACAAGCAGAGTTGCTGGCAGGCTCTTTCTCAGTTGGTACAAGTTGCTAAGTCACCTATCAATGATTTTTCATTTACCAGTGATATCACGGACAGGCGGACCATCAACACGAAAGAAGTAGAAACACTCTACAGCGTGTTAATGGATGGCGCTCACTCAATTGTAGGAACATGGGAAGGAGAGATGGTTCGGGACAATTTCGCTATCTCAATTAAGCGAAATCGAGGAGAGGACAGAGGTGTTATCATCTCTACCCACAAAAACCTAAAATCCTATCAACGAACCAAAAACTCACAAAATGTTGTTACTCGGATTCATGCTAAGTCTACATTTAAGGCAGAGGGTGCCAAGGAAGATACAACGATTGCCATAACGGTTGATAGTCCCTTAATTGGTGCTTACCCGTATATCAACGAAAGAAGTTATACAAATAATAACATTCAGACCGTTGATGAGTTGACAAAGTGGGCTAGCGCTAAATTTACTAACGAACACATAGATAAGGCTACAGATGCCATTAAGATTGAAGCCTATGAACTTGATGGGCAAACTGTCCATATGGGAGATACAGTCAACCTGAAAGTTATAAGCACAATGTGGACGTTTATAAGAAAGCAATTGCCTATGAGTATGACTGTTTAGCAAACAATGGACAAGGTGCCTATCTGACCATTACCTTTGATGACAAAGTAAAATCAGGGGGCAATGGTGGTGGAGTGTCAGCAGTAGCAAACGCAATCTTGGACAAGCAAGAAACAAAATTTGACATCATGCTGGAGCGTGCGATTGCTAACGCTGATCGTGCTTTTGATGCTGAATTTGCCAAGCGTGAGAAAGCTATCACGGATGCCATCGAGCAATACAAGGCTAAAGCCGAAGAATTTGGCGCCAAAATCCACGAGGAAATGGAGAAAGAGCGTCCTGAGTTCGTGAAGCGAATCCGTGAGGAATTGATGAGTGGTGCGGACTCAATTGCAGAACTCAGCAAAAAACTTGAGCAGGTCAGTGAGACTGCAAGGGTCAATGCAAGCCTGATTGGCGGCGACGGAAATACTCAGTACAACAAGAACCGTCTCAACGGTGGTACGGCTAAGAAAATCAGCTATGGAACGGATTTGTGGAGGTTGGTCACAATGGAGACGGCTTTGAAGTTGGCAAGAAGTACGTCATCAGCTGGTCAGCAACCTGTACACCTTACGGCAAAACTGACGTGACTGTGGTAGTCAATAAGAATCCATTTTATGGTGGCCACGTTCATCTTGCGCCTGCTAATTCGGTCATGCCAGCGATTGAGAAAGACCTTGTCCAAAAAGAGGAGCAGGTCTTAGCGGTCTACTACGGTGCCTATCGTCTGACCTTCTCAGGCGACTGGTATCAGGATTTGGAACAGTCTGTGACGGTTGACAATCAGACAAGACGGATTGAACTAGCGCCAGTCTATAAGACGGTAGCTGACGGGCAAAATTCAAGATATGACGGAAGTTGGAACGAGAGTCCAACTTTTATTTTTGACGGAGGTAAAACATGACAGAGACAATCCCAATAAGGGTACAACACAAGCGCATGTCAGCGAGTGATTGGGCAAGTAGCACTCTAGTCTTACTTGACGGAGAGTTAGGCATTGAGAGTGATACTGGTAAGGTCAAGGTCGGAAATGGCCGTGACCGTTTCAGCTCTTCAATATCTGACGGGACCGAAAGGCGACCGTGGAGAACGTGGCGAAACAGGACCACGAGGTGCGGACGGTGTTATGCGGTTTGAGAACCTGACAACCCAGCAGAGAGAGGGCTTACGAGGCGATAACGGTCATAGCTTAAATGCGAATGTTCGTATCGAGGGAAGCTATCGAAACGGTGCGACTAGTCAGTTGAATTTGATCGCGGATGTCTACTATGACGAAACACGGTTAACTAGTGGCTATACTGTTGATTATTACTACCGTGGTTTTGGGAACAATAACTGGCAAAGTTTGCTGAGCCAAACGCCTGATGCAAATGGAAAGTTTGGCCAATGGAATGCTTCTCAGCGTTCAGGAGGCTGGCTTGAGGTTTACATCGTTGTAACGTACAACGGCCTCAAAGCAGCTGCTAGCACACGACTTGACAATGTTAGCGACGGTGCAACGGGTTCAGCAGGTCCCAGAGGTGCTGATGGCGCTAGAGGAGCAGATGGAGCGCCTGGTCAGAACATCATCAATCAAAATGGTGGGCAACCAATGAAATATTGGTCTGGTACAAGGTCTCAATATGATGCGATTCCTAACAAGGATAGTAATACTATCTATGATATCTATAGTAGTTCGTAGGAGGTAGTATGGCTAGAGAAGGAATTTACGTTGGTAGCAGGGAAGTTACTCAGCGTTATGTCGGAACTCAGTTAGTTTGGGAGAAAAGAATACAAGTTTTAGAACTTTTTGGCAAAAGAGTCCTTACTTCTCCGGTTTTTGGCGAGAATGCATTATATATTTATGATTATAATTTCGGTTTTCGTGCAAATTCGATTGACCAAATTTCTTACATCGGTAAAAACGAATCAAACGTGATTGCAGTTGTGTTAAAAAGAAGTTTTGACGATACTCACGTTAAAGCTATTTTTAAAAATACTCAAGACTTTGAGAAAGCCAAGAGGGAATTTAATTCGTCAAATGGAGATCTTTATATGAGTTTTTACTCAACATGGAGGTAACACATGGACATAACCATTCAAAATGTTCGTTCGCCTGCTCTTGAGCACAGTGGACGGTATTATAAGGTCTTTCAGCCACGGACACGAGATGAACTGCTGAAGCTTCATCACATGGGGTGTGTGGGAGACACAGTGCTAACGGATATCCAGCTTGAGCAAGGGGATTTTCCTACAAATTTCGTGGAGCCTACTGTCACACAACGTACTCTGTCAGGTCTCTTCAAGGACATGCGCTCAATAGAGCTGGAATTGAGAGACCCAAATAGCACTCTCTGGGGCAAATCCAGCAGAACAACCAAGGGGCGCTGACCCAGTTCTTTGATAAGAATGTTAAGAGCGCCATCGCTCAGACGGCCAAAGAAATCAGGCAGGAAGTGCGTGATGCTGCTAACAGTGCTAGGGTTCAAGTGACATCGGAAGGTGTGACCATTGGCTCTACTACTCTAACTGGCGAGCAGTTAGCCTCTACCATTTCCGCAAGCCCTAGAGGGGTGGATATCATCGCTCCACGGGTTCGAGTGAAGTCCGACATGATTGTAGATGGCTCTGTCACAGCTAATAAAATAGCTTCGGGTTCCGTTACTGCTGACCATATCCAAGCTGGTGCCATCACAGGAGATAAAATCAGCGTAGATGATGCTCTGATTCGGAACCTGACCGCTAGAGATGCCTTGATTGACAAGCTGACATCTAAGGAAATCTTCGCGACTAAGATTGAATCTGTTGTATCTAGCTCAACCTTCTTACAAGCCTACCAAGGTGAAATTGGAGGTTTCACCATTGGTCGTTTTGACCAAGGAAGAGGTCGCTGGATTTCTGGTATCAACCAATTCTCAGTTGGTATGGGAAACGGTGAAGGCGGAAGTTATAATGGAGAGAATACTGCTTTTTGGGCTAATTGGGGCTATAGTTGGGATAGACCTGGGCCTAATGCTTGGTATGTAACAACATCAGGGAATATGTATTGCAGAAACGGAGCAGATTTTCACGGTAAAACGGATTTTTCCCAAACATCAAATGCTAACTTTTATGGCAATGTGCATTTTGAAAAATCTCCTTTTTTCAAAAATGGAATTGAAATGGGGAATAAGGATATTTATGGAGAAGGTGGCAACCCAGCTGGAGGTAGAAATAGAACCGTTTGGTGGAACCAACTTACTTCTGGGCTGTTTCGTGAAAAAGCTGGTATTACTTCGAGTTCAGATAGACGCTTGAAAGAAAATATTAAAGAGAGTCCAGTTAATGCCTTGGATAGAATCCAAGCATTGAACATGGTCTCTTTTGATTTTATCGAGGGCCGGAAACATGAAGAGGTTGGTTTGATTGCGCAGGAGGTACAGGAGGTAGTACCAGAAGCCATTGAAGTAGATGATGAAACTTCTTACCTATCTATCAATTATGGGAAATTCGTACCATACTTGCTGAAGGCTGTTCAAGAACTAGACCAAAAATCAAAGAATTGGAGAACATACATGGATAACAACACAATCGACAAGTTAGTCGCTGAGTCACTCGCTAACCGCTTGGGAGAAGGCGAATTGGGTCGTGCGTATTTAGAGGCACATTATACGCTGGCTTTGGCCGAATTGCAGGCTTTTAAAGCCGTACTGGAATATGACCCAGCACTTAAAGAACTATTTGAAGAAACTCAAGCTAAAATGAAAGGAACTAACTAATGACTTACAAATTAACAGGAAGCCCAACCTTAAAAGGGGAAAAGAATGTCACAATCGTAACGATTGAGAAAGAAGAACCTGGTCGCTACAGCTATGAGCGTGTTGAATTGCCAGGCAACCGCACGAACGATAATGAAGAGGTTTTGGTTCAAGCCGTTTTAGATTTTATTAGAACGGAACTTGATCCGACAAGCGCTCTTGTACAGGCTCAAGCTAAACTGGAAGAAACTCATGTTAAATTGGAACAAGCAGAACAGAAATTAGCACAATCTGAGGCTAAGCAGACGGCCACGGAACAGACTGTTCAGAAGAATAAAGAAGAAGCTGACCGTTTTGGTAAAATCAGTCATGCTTTAGTGTTAGCTTTGGTAACTGGTAAGGTTATTCCTTACGGTACAACATACAAAATTTTGGCAGATTTAATTCCAACTGCAGAAATTGGTAAACGTTATATGGCAAATGATTTAATTGCTATTGAAGACCCAGCTCATGTTGAGGTTGACGGAGAAGGTAAACGTATCTTGGTTCAGTTGAATAAGGAATTCATTTATAACGGTGAACCTGTCAGCGACTTTGCCCGAAATGGTCGCCTTGAACTTGACGGAACAGGCGCAGCATGGAAGTACGAGCCTAAAGGATAGAGGTGCTTTATGGACGTCTTACAATCAACCGAGCATTTTTTTATGAACGTTTTGCCAGTTGCCACACCAATTGTTGTGGCTTGGTTGGGCTATAAAATGCCGAAGAAGACCAAGGAACAGACAGACCAAATCATTTCAGAATTGAATGATGTCAAGAAACAAATTAAAGATGTCCAGATTACTACTGACGAGAACAACGCCAAAATTGACGAAGTACAGGCAAAGCTAAAACTACATGACGATGCGCACCTTGTAACGATGAGGACGCACCTCGATCGTGACATTCGCAGGGCAATCCGACGTGGATTTACTACGAAAGATGAGTTCTATGTAGTCGAAAACATGCACAATAGCTATAAGGCGCTTGGTGGTAATGGCTACATTAGTCACTTGTACAACAATTTTGAGGCGTTGCAAATCAGAGACGACATCTTAGTTGAAGAAGAGAAAGGGGCGCAGAATGGTCTGTAATCTCAATACGACCAATCTTGCTCAAGTGGATGGCGGTTACCTCATCAAACAGGGTGATGTGGCTTCTGCCTTTGGATTCGTCCTTTTAGACGAAGATTATCGAGCCGTCCCCTCTCTTGAAGGGGAGGTGGCGGTCGTTAGTCTTACCATGGGCAAGTACCAGTGGAAGAAGAAGGTAGCTGTCACGAACTCAAGCGTGAATTTTAATCTGGATACTATCTTGCCAATTGGGAAATACCGCTTAGAGATTAGCACTGGCGGATATATTTTCCCTAGCGACAAAGAGACGCACATCAAGATAGTGGCTTCAGATAAAGAATTGGTCACAGAAGAAGTCCATGCTCTTAAGGAGTTGGATATAGCAGAAGAAGTAAAAAAACAGCTTGCAGAAAGACCTGCAAGCGAAGGTGGGGCATGTCAGGAAATCCCTGATTTGCTCACGCATTATAATCTTGGAAAGGTGTAAAAAATTATGGATACAAGTAAATGGATCGCATTCGCTCAAGCATTGGGAGTGGATTACAAAGCGCTGAAGCAGTTAATCGATACGAAGATTGACAATGCGACAGTAACACAACTGATTGAGCAAGCTAAAACCGCAGTCAAAAATGAAATTTTGGGTGAAGGTGTATCAGAAGACTTGAATACCCTTAAAGAAATTGCTGAAAAAATCGCAACCATGAGCGGTAGCACTGAAGGCGCGGTAGTACAAAAATCTCAGACCTTGGCACACGACTTGATACTTTTGCCAATCTTGATTTAGTCACAGTATATAATACAGCGAAAGCGTGATTGCCATGAGCAATTTAGAAGAATTTGCTCAAGCGGTTGGCCGTGATGTGAAGGTGCTGAACCAAAGGCCTGAACCAAGGCTTACTTTAACAGGAAATACCCTCGGCATTGTCGGGGGTAATAATGTCACTCTACCGCTACCAGATAACGTAGGGCAAGAAATCCGTGGTACAGGTTCACCAGAAGGCCGTATCACTGCCGAAATAGGGACAACCTATGTTGATGTCAATGTGACAAACGGCGCTCTGAAATGGATAAAAGAGAGCGGAAATGACAACACAGGCTGGCGTGTTTTGATTGGTGATACTGGTTGGAGAACGTTAAACAGTGTCTCTAGAGCAGGCAACTCGTTCATTAAAATCAGACGAGTAAACAATCTTGTTACTTACCAGTTCGGAGGTCTTCAATGGGGTTGGTTTGGAGTAGGCAGACGGAATGGACCTGGATTTGTAAGACATAATAGTAGCGGAGACAAAGGGGCTAAACTTACTTATCCTAACGGCATTCCCGAAGGTTTTAGAAGCGAAAATTCGCTTGTAGGACCAATTTATGATGATAAGGGTAGACCTTATGGAATTTGGTATTTAGGCGGTAAATCTGACTTAAATTTCATTCAATTCACTTTTAACGAGAACATTCCGACCGACCGAGATATCGGAGATATCCGTGTAAGTGCCATCTCGTACTTGACAGATGAGCCTTGGCCAACGAAATTGCCATAATAGAAAGGAAAAAAACATGCAACAAATTAGTGAAATTATCGCAAACGGAGCAGTAAGCATTACAATTATTTTGCTTGCTATCGCAGTTAAAACGTTCAAGGAGTACCTCGTCAAAGAGGGTGGTGAAAAAGCGGTAAAAATCGCTGAAATCTTAGCTAAAAATGCGGTGAATGCCGTTGAGCAGGTCTCCTCTGAAACAGGCTATAAAGGCGAGGAGAAACTTGAGCAAGCTCGCACTAAAATCCGTGCAGAGCTGACAAAATACAACATCAGCATGACCGATAAGGACTTGGATACTTTTGTAGAGTCTGCAGTGAAGCAGATGAATGACGCTTGGAAAGGGGAGTAATGATGGTAGAAATCATTAACCATACAATCTTCAACGGGATTTCAGGTTCTCGTCCAACCGAAAAACCAAAATACTACATCATGCACAATGATGCTGGTTCAAAAAGTGCAAAGGCCTATATCGAATGGCTCCAAGAACGATATGACAATGGCCAGTCTGAACTTGGTTTTGCTCATTACTACATCACAAGAGATGCAATTGTGCGAGTCGAAGACACATACAATGGTTCATGGTCTGCTGCTAACTACGATGCTAACATGAACTCTCTTAGCTATGAAGTATGCCAGCAATTAAGCGCATCAGATGCCGAATTCATTGAAAATGAAAACATGGTATTACGCCAAATGGCCGAGGATATGACTTATTACAGTGATACTCCGAACTATTCAAACATCAAGTTTCACAATGAATTTTCTAGCACATCATGCCCCGCTCGTTCCCTGAATTACACGGCGGATACAATGACAGCTTGCGAGACTATGTGATTGCTAAAATCAAGCATTATCAATCCCTTGGCTCGACTGTCCAAGAAATGCTTGATAATGAGGGTAATCAGGAAGGTTGGAAGAGAAATTCAACTGGCTGGTGGTATGTCAACGCAGATGGAAGCTACCCAACGAATAAATGGCAGAAGATCAACAATGTCTGGTATTACTTTGATAGCAATAGCTACATGAAGGCTAACTCATGGCATAAGCATTCAGATGGGTACTGGTATTACTTGCTACCAAATGGCGCTATGGCCACTGGTTGGGCGCTTATCAGTAACAAGTGGTACTACTTCAAAGAAGATGGTAAGATGGCCACTGGTTGGATCAAATACAAGGACAAATGGTATTATCTTGATTACCAAAAAGGAGAGATGGTATCTAATGCTTTCGTCCAATCCGCAGACAAGACAGGCTGGTACTTCCTCAAGGCAGACGGAACAATGGCGGATAAACCAGAGTTCACAGTAGAGCCAGAAGGCTTAATTACAACTAAATAATTTTAAAAAAATAAATAGAAAGGAAAGTTTCTAAAATGTTCTTTCACCGCAGGCTCAGGCTTGCGGTTTTTTTGTTTGCTCTGAAAGTACTTTCTAAAATGGAAAAAGTTTAAAATTCTTTTGTTAAAATATTTGACTACCGCATTACAATGCGGTATAATAAATAATGTAAGGAGGTGATACAAATGGACAACATAGACGAGTGGCTAGCAAGGGTCACAGTTGCGATAGGGATTGCAGTAGCAATCTCAAAAGAGAGTCGCTCTTGGTACAAGGTACTAAAAGAGCAAAATAAAAAAGCGAAAATCGCTCCCAAGTTTACCAGACGCAGGAAGAGATAATCGCTAAAGGGTAAGAGAGCGAAAGCTCTCCTTACCTTTCATTGTATAAGAAAGTTAGAGAAAAATCAAGATGAAAATTATTTTATTTGTAGCAATTTTGGCGATCGCTATTGCTTGGTATTCAGGGGATAATAAAAAATGAGTAAAGCAGATTTTAACAAAATTCAAAAATTACTAAAGACGGTAACAGCTTATAGAATTTCTAAAGCTACTGGAATTAGTGACACTACAATCAGTAGATGGGTCACAGGCAAAACACCAATCGAAAAAATGAGTTTAGAAAATGCTATCAAATTAACAAATTATGCAGAGGAGCTAGAAATGGAAAACGCAAAACAACTACTTGAAGAAATTAAAAATAACGATGTAGCATATGCTATTGTAAACGAAGCTGGAGCAGTTTATTGCAACTGTGAAACAAGCAATATCATGGACATTTATGGGCACGATGGCGAAGATGGCCATTTCTATGGCGTTTACGGTGATGCTGTTGGCGGACAGCTTGACAGTCGTAATGTCTCGGATGATGTCATTTTGAAAGCTATTCAACTGATGCTAGGTTTGGGTGAACCTGTAAAACGCTCAGAATTATCTACAGGTTCTGATTTCAAACCAACTTATTTAAACGGGTATTTTGAGGTAGTTGAATTGATGAAACAGTCTGGTCTTCTTCAAGAGCAAGAAGAAAATAAAAAAATAAAGGAATGGATTGAAGCCAACAAAGACATTGTAGGTTTAACAGTTAAACATCCATCATTTGGAACTGGTAAAGTAACAGAAATCAAAGACAACACAATAACTATTGATTTTGAAAATAAAGGGGAAAAAAATCTCTAGCACTTGAGGCAGTCGTAGAAAGCAATCTCTTAGAATTTTAATCAACAGTTTTGATATAGTTTTTTTACTTTTTTTCAAAAAAATAGACCTTGTCCAGAGGTCGTGAAGTTGGAGGGGAAACCCTCCGTTTTTGCTTATTTAATAGGAAATAATTTTACCTTTTTTTCATAATAATCTCCCTATAAAGTCACCGCATTCGGTGGCTTTTTTTGTCTTGGGATTCATGATATAATAATAAAATCGACAAGTAGAAAAAGGGAAATTGATGAATTATACAGTTGAAGAAAAAGAAAGCTTCATGAGAGAGGCATTGAAAGAGGCTGAGATTGCTCTTAAACACGATGAAATTCCAATTGGTTGTGTGATTGTTAAGGACGGAGAAATCATTGGTCGCGGGCATAATGCACGTGAGGAATTGCAACGAGCGGTTATGCATGCGGAGATTATGGCTATAGAGTATGCGAACCTTAGTGAGGAGAGCTGGCGCTTGCTGGATTGCACTCTTTTTGTGACCATTGAGCCTTGTGTCATGTGTAGTGGGGCGATTGGACTTGCCCGTATTCCAAACGTGGTCTATGGGGCTAAAAACCAGAAATTTGGCGCTGCTGGGAGTTTGTACGATATCTTGACAGATGAGCGTCTCAATCATCGTGTGGATGTTGAAACGGAAATTTTGGAAGATGAATGCGCAGCTATTATGCAGGACTTTTTTAGAAATAGACGGAAAAAATAATTTTGCTTTTAAAATGAATAGGAATGTGATATAATAAATAGTGGAGCAACAGTTCTGCGTGAAGCGGGTCAGGGGAGGAATCCAGCAGCCCTAAGCGATTTGAATTGTGTGCTCTTTTTTTCGTGCTTTTTCCGAATAAATAAGATAGAATAATCTAGAATAAATGATAATAGAAAAGAGAAGATGATGAAAATTCGTGGTTTTGAATTGGTTTCTAGTTTTACAGATGAAAATTTATTGCCCAAGCGTGAGACAGCGCATGCGGCTGGTTACGACTTAAAGGTTGCTGTGCGTACGGTTATTGCGCCAGGAGAGATTGTCTTGGTTCCGACAGGGGTTAAGGCTTATATGCAACCGACTGAGGTTCTCTATCTCTATGATCGCTCTTCAAATCCTCGTAAGAAGGGCTTGGTCTTGATTAATTCAGTTGGGGTCATTGATGGGGATTATTATGGAAATCCTGGAAATGAAGGGCATATTTTTGCGCAGATGAAGAATATCACAGACCAAGAGGTTGTTCTTGAAGTTGGGGAACGTGTTGTCCAGGCTGTCTTTGCGCCTTTCTTAATCGCAGATGGAGATGCGGCTGATGGCGTTCGAACTGGTGGATTTGGTTCAACAGGGCACTAGAATGAAGATTATCTTTGTACGTCACGGGGAGCCAGATTATAGTGTGCTTGATAAACTTGAAAATCCGCGACTCTATAGTGGTTTTTGGTCGTGATTTAGCACCATTGACAGGAAAAAGGTCGCAGTCTGGCAAAAAGAAGTTGCTAAAACTGCATGTTTTGGAAAGGCAGAGATTATTATTTCATCGTCTGTGACGAGGGCTTTAGAAACAGCACATTATATAGCGGTTGAAACAGGATTAGACTTATTTGTGGAGCCGTTTTTTCATGAGTGGCGTCCAGACTTAGATGGTACTAACTCTGATTTAACTAGTGTATTGGTAGCTCATGAATATTATTTAAAACATCAAGGAAGTTTACCTGAAGATTCTCCTTATCGCTATGAAACTGCTCTGGAGATGCGTCATCGTTTTTTAAGAACTTTGGAAAAATATAAAAATTATAAAACTATTATCATTGTAACTCACGGAATGCTCATGCGTCAGTTTGTGCCAAATGAGAAGATTGATTTTTGCCAAGTGATTGAGTGTGAGTTAGAGGTATAGAAAGAGGTTTATCATCGTAAAGAAAAAAGCGACATTTGTATGTCAAAATTGTGGGTATAATTCCCCTAAATATCTGGGACGATGCCCCAACTGTGGGTCTTGGTCTTCTTTTGTAGAAGAGGTTGAGGTTGCTGAGATCAAGAATGCGCGTGTATCCTTGACAGGGGAGAAAAGACAGAAAGAAGAAATTTGCGACCGGCTTGCTACTTGTATCTTCTCGTATCTTTGAGAAGCGTCGGGCTTCTTGCTTTACTAATCCAGATTTAAAAGATTTTTTAGAGGAAAACGGTGCTAAAAGCATAGAGTTTATAGGGGTAGATGGCAATGGCTGTGTTAAGGCTTCCGTTTTGGCAGTTACCAAGGAGAATTATCAGGTTTCTGTCGATTTGTCTACTGTCGGAGTTGGCAACCAGAAGAAATTCTCTAAAACACTGAAGCAGTGGCAAGATTGTGGAATCAAGATTGGATAGTTTTATGGGGGTCTTAATATGAAAATTATTTTTATCCGTCACGGGGAGCCAGATTATCGTGAGGTAGAGGAGCGTTCTTATACGGGATTTGGGATAGATTTGGCACCCTTGTCTGATAAGGGACGGCAGCAAGCCCAGAAATTGAGTACCAATCCTTTACTATCCTCAGCTGAAATAATCCTATCTTCTGCAGTCACAAGAGCTTTAGAAACGGCTTCTTATGTGGTTTGTGCTACGGGACTTCCTTTAAGAGTGGAGCCATTATTGCATGAATGGCAGGTCTATGAAAGTGGCACAGATAATTTTGAAAAAGCTCGTACTATGTTTCTAGAAAATAAGGGGGAGTTACTTCCTAATAGTCCTATTCAATATGAGACAGCTATGGAAATGAAGTCTCGTTTTCTAGAATGTATGTCTAAGTATCGAGAACATCAGACTGTGGTAGTTGTTGCTCATCGAATGCTCATGCGCCAGTTTGTGCCAAATGAGAAAATTGATTTTTGCCAAGTGATTGAGTGTGAGTTAGAGATATAGAAAGAGGTTTATCATCGCAAAGAAAAAAGCGACATTTGTATGTCAAAATTGTGGGTATAATTCCCCTAAATATCTGGGACGATGCCCTAACTGTGGGTCTTGGTCTTCTTTTGTAGAAGAGGTTGAGGTTGCCGAGGTCAAGAATGCGCGTGTGTCCTTGACAGGTGAGAAAACTAAGCCCATGAAACTGGCTGAGGTGACTTCTATCAACGTTAATCGAACCAAGACAGAGATGGAGGAATTCAACCGTGTACTTGGAGGCGGAGTGGTACCAGGAAGTCTCGTCCTCATCGGTGGGGATCCTGAATCGGGAAATCAACCCTTCTCCTACAAGTCTCAACCCAGTTGTCCCAAGTGGGGACAGTTCTATATGTCAGTGGGGAGGAGTCTGCCCAGCAGATTAAATTACGTGCAGAGCGCTTAGGTGATATTGATAGTGAGTTTTATCTCTATGCCGAGACCAATATGCAGAGTGTTCGAGCTGAGGTGGAGCGCATCCAGCCAGACTTCCTCATTATTGACTCAATTCAGACTATTATGTCTCCTGAGATTTCAGGGGTGCAGGGGTCTGTTTCTCAGGTGCGTGAGGTGACGGCTGAACTTATGCAGCTGGCCAAGACCAATAACATTGCCATCTTTATCGTAGGTCATGTGACCAAGGAAGGAACCTTGGCTGGTCCTCGTATGCTAGAGCATATGGTGGATACGGTACTTTACTTTGAAGGGGAGCGTCACCATACCTTCCGTATTCTGAGAGCGGTCAAAAACCGTTTTGGCTCCACTAATGAGATTGGGATTTTTGAGATGCAGTCGGGCGGATTGGTTGAGGTACTCAATCCGAGTCAAGTTTTCCTAGAAGAGCGTTTGGATGGAGCAACTGGTTCATCAATCGTTGTGACCATGGAAGGGACGCGTCCGATTTTGGCGGAGGTTCAAGCTTTGGTAACACCGACCATGTTTGGAAATGCTAAGCGTACGACAACAGGCCTTGATTTTAACCGTGCTAGCTTGATTATGGCTGTTTTAGAAAAACGGGCAGGTCTTCTCTTGCAAAAATCAGGACGCCTATCTTAAATCTGCTGGCGGTGTTAAATTGGATGAACCTGCCATTGACTTAGCTGTTGCAGTTGCCATTGCTTCGAGTTATAAAGACAAGCCAACTAATCCTCAGGAATGTTTTGTAGGCGAACTGGGCTTGACAGGAGAAATTCGGCGCGTGAATCGTATCGAGCAACGTATCAATGAAGCTGCTAAACTGGGCTTTACTAAGATTTATGTACCAAAAAATTCCTTGACAGGAATCACTCCGCCCAAGGAAATTCAGGTCATTGGCGTAACAACGATTCAGGAAGTTTTGAAAAAGGTCTTTGCATAATCCGTGACAAATCCTCTTAAAAATGATAAGATAGGAGAAATATTTGACTATCAAATTTTCAAGGAGGGAATCGTGTCGTATTTTGAACAGTTTATGCAAGCCAATCAGGCTTATGTTGCCCTACATGGGCAGTTAAATCTACCACTTAAACCCAAAACTAGAGTAGCCATTGTGACCTGTATGGACTCACGTTTGCACGTTGCTCAAGCTCTAGGTTTGGCACTTGGGGATGCTCATATCTTGCGGAATGCAGGTGGTCGAGTGACTGAGGACATGATTCGTTCGCTGGTTATTTCCCAGCAACAAATGGGGACAAGAGAGATTGTGGTGTTGCACCATACAGACTGTGGTGCTCAGACTTTTGAAAATGGTCCTTTTCAGGAGTATTTAAAAGAGGAACTAGGTGTCGATGTGTCAGACCAGGACTTCTTGCCCTTCCAAGATATAGAGGAGAGTGTGCGAGAGGATATGCAACTCCTTATCGAGTCTCCCCTAATACCAGATGATGTCATTATCTCTGGTGCTATTTACGATGTGGATACAGGAAGTATGACAGTCGTAGAATTGTAAAAAATTCATTTAGAAAGAAAGTGTATGAAGAAAAACAGTATTTTATTTATTTTTTTATTTTATTGCTATGTATTGGTTTGCAGTATGAAACCATCTATTATACGGATGGTTCGATGTCAGGTGCGGAATATGGACTAATGGGAGTTTCTATCTTTCTAGCTCTCTTTTACATGATTCCGGCTCTTTATTTCCTTTTCCGTATTGGGAAAAAATGGGAATTGCCAAAGAATGCCTTGATTTTGTCTTTATTGGGTGGGATGTTCCTTTGCAGGCTGGTTGTCTAGTTTTGCTAATACCTATATCCATGATTTACTGGGCGTTCTTTTCCCAGATAGTGCATTTTTAAATGCCTTTGAAAGTGCGATTGTGGCTCCTTTAGTAGAAGAACCCTTGAAATTATTGCCACTTGTTTTTGTTTTGGCTTTGGTTCCTGTGCGAAAATTAAAATCTTTGTTTTTACTTGGGATTGCTTCAGGTTTGGGATTCCAAATGATTGAGGATATTGGCTACATTCGTACGGATTTGCCAGAGGGCTTTGACTTTTACTATTTCGAGAATTTTAGAGCGTATCATCTCAGGAATTGCCTCTCACTGGACTTTTTCAGGTCTGGCTGTAGTAGGTGTTTACTTGCTTTACAGAGCCTATAAAGGACAAAAGGTTGGCAAGAAACAGGGCCTTATTTTCCTAGGTTTAGCCTTGGGAACTCATTTCTTGTTTAACTCTCCTTTTGTAGAATTGGAGACAGAGTTGCCATTAGCGATTCCAGTGGTTACAGCTATTGCTCTTTATGGTTTTTATCAGGCTTATCGCTTTGTTGAGAAGAACGATGAGTTGATGAACTAGAATATTTTTTAAAAGAATGATGCAAGGGTACAAATATGGTGCCCTTCTTTTATTTTTGATTGAAAAATAGTGTAAAAAGCGCTACAATGGTAGATGGAAAAATCTTGTGAAAAGCACAAGCGATACATATATACCGGAGGAAATCATGTCTTTTTCTGATTTAAAGCTGTTTGCCCTTTCTTCTAATAAAGAATTGGCAGAACGTGTGGCGCAGGAGATTGGGATAGAGTTGGGGAAATCAAGTGTTCGCCAATTTTCAGATGGAGAGATTCAGGTCAACATCGAAGAATCAATCCGTGGGAAACACGTCTTTATCCTACAATCAACTAGTTCGCCTGTAAATGACAATCTGCTTGAAATTTTGATTATGGTGGATGCTTTGAAGCGTGCGAGTGCAGAATCTGTCAATGTTGTCATGCCTTACTATGGGTATGCACGTCAGGATAGAAAGGCGAGAGCGCGTGAGCCAATCACTTCAAAACTTGTTGCAAATATGCTTGAAGTAGCTGGAGTGGATCGTTTATTGACAATCGACTTGCATGCTGCGCAGATTCAAGGATTCTTTGATATTCCTGTGGATCACTTGATGGGTGCTCCTCTGATTGCGGATTATTTTGAGCGTCGAGGCATGGTTGGTTCTGACTATGTGGTTGTCAGCCCAGACCATGGAGGGGTGACTCGTGCCCGTAAGTTGGCAGAATTTTTGAAAACATCTATCGCGATCATTGATAAACGCCGTAGCGTTGATAAGATGAATACTAGTGAAGTCATGAACATCATCGGTAAGGTTGAAGGTAAGACTTGTATCTTGATTGATGATATGATTGATACTGCTGGAACGATTTGTCACGCGGCAGATGCCCTTGCGGAAGCTGGTGCTGTTGAAGTCTATGCAAGCTGTACGCACCCAGTTCTTTCTGGTCCTGCTATGGATAATATCCAAAAATCAGCTATTAAGAAATTGGTTGTTTTGGATACCATCTATCTGCCAGAAGAGCGTTTGATCGATAAAATTGAACAGATTTCGATTGCTCATCTACTGGGTGATGCTATCGTCCGTATCCATGAAAAACGCCCACTTTCTCCACTTTTTGGTATTGAGAAAAAGATTTAATGACCAAGCCTGAGATAATTCTCAGGTTTTTTCATCTCTTTTGCGAATAAATAGATAGAGTCAGTGAATCTAGTAAAACTAGATTTAATACTCTTCGAAAATCAAATTCAAACCACGTCAACGTCGCCTTGCCGTACTCAAGTACAGCCTGCGGCTAGTTTCCTAGTTTGCTCTTTGATTTTCATTGAGTATAAGACTATGGTATAATAAAAGGAGGAAAAGGATGATTCTAAGACATCCGGGCATCAGCCCTACCAATGATTTGGTTGCTAAGAAAATCTTTAGCAATCCAGAAATCACTTGTCAATTTATCCGCGATATGCTGGATTTACCAGCAAAAAATGTGACCATTTTGGAGGGAAGTAACATTCACGTCTTGCCTTCCCTGCCTTACTCAGCTCAGGATTTTTACACTAGTATAGATGTCTTGGCGGAGTTGGACAATGGGACACAAGTGATCATTGAAATTCAGGTGCATCATCAGAATTTTTTCATCAATCGCCTGTGGGCTTATCTGTGTAGTCAGGTCAATCAAAATCTAGAGAAAATTCGTCAGCGAGAAGGTGATACACACCAGAGTTACAAGCATATTGCACCTGTTTACGCTATCGCAATTGTGGATAGTAATTACTTCTCAGATGATCAAGCTTTTCATAGCTTTAGCATGCGAGAGGACACGACAGGTGAGGTCTTAACCATAACAAATAACGGTCAAGAAAACCACCTAGTCAAGATGGCATTCTTGGAATTAAAAAAATACAGAGAAACCAGCAAAGACGAGGTTCGTAAACCGTGGTTGGAGTTTTTGGTAATAAGCCCTTTACTCAACAACCCGAGAGAGCCATCAGCCAAGCAGATCAACTGCTGGACTACAAGAGCTGGTCCGAGGAGGACAGGAAAATGTTTAGTCAACTACGTATGCGCGAAGAACAAGCGTTATTGGCTCAGGATTATGCCTTGGAAACTGCTAGGGCAGAAGGTATTGAACAGGGGTTGGAGCGTGGTCTTGAACAAGGACGAGCAGAAGGCGTTGAACAGGGACTGGAGCGTGGGAAAATCTTTACCTTTCTAGATTTAGTACGCCAACATGTTTTAACTTCCGAATTCGCGAGTGAACAATTGGGTATGTCAGTAGCGGAGTTTGAAGCACTTTTGTAATACCATCACTAGTAATAGCGTTCTTGGAATTAAAAAAATACAGAGAAACCAGCAAGGATAGCGTTCGCAAACCGTGGTTGGAGTTTTTTGGTAATAAGCCCTTTACCCAAGAACCCGAGCGAGCCATCAGCCAGGCAGACCAACTGCTAGACTATAAGAGCTGGTCCGAGGAGGACAGGAAGATGTTTAGTCAACTACGTATGCGAGAAGAATAAGCCTTGTTGGCACAGGACTATGCCTTGGAACAAGCTGAAGAAAAAGGATTAGAACGTGGTCTTGAACGTGGTCGTGCAGAAGGTATTGAACAAGGTTTAGAGCGTGGACTTGAACGAGGAAAAGTTGAAGGAAGTTTGTCTATGCTAGTAAATCTAGTCTGTCAAGGTCTTCTAACACCTGAGGTTGCGAGTGAGCAATTAGGCATGACCGTGGCTGAGTTTGAGGAGCTATTGAAAGACCATCATAAATAAGACCTAAAAATACAGAGAAACCAGCAAAGATGGCGTTCGCAAACCGTGGTTGGAGTTTTTCGACAACAAACCCTTTACTCAACAACCCGAGCGAGTCATCAGTCAGGCGGACCAACTGCTAGACTATAAGAGCTGGTCCGAGGAGGACAGGAAAATGTTTAGTCAACTACGTATGCGAGAAGAACAAGCCTTGTTAGCACAGGACTATGCCTTGGAACAAGCTGAAGAAAGAGGATTAGAACGTGGTATTGAACAGGGACTGGAGCGTGGAAAAGTTGAAGGAAGGGAAGAAGGGAAACTTTTTGCCTTTCTAGATATGGTTCGTCAAGATCTTTTGCCCTCTGAAGTTGCCAGTCAACAGTTGGGTATGACTGTCTCTGAGTTTGAGGCGCTATTGAAAGACCATCATCAATAAGACCTAAAAATACAGAGAAAGCAGCAAGGATAAGGTTCGCAAACCGTGGTTGGAGTTTTTCGGGAATAACCCCTTTACTCAGCAACCCGAGCGAGCTATCAGCCAAGCAGGCCAACTGTAGACTACAAGAGCTGGTCCGAGGAGGACAGGAAAATGTTTAGTCAACTACGTATGCGAGAAGAACAAGCATTATTGGCTCATGACTATGCCTTGGAAACAGCTAGGGCGGAAGGTATTGAACAAGGTATTGAAAAGGGCTTAGAGCGTGGTCGCGCAGAGGGGATCGAAGAGGGATTAAAAGTAGGGTTAGTAAATCTAGTCCACCAAGGTTTTCTGACACCTGAAGTTGCCAGCCAGCAGTTGGGCATGTCAGTAGCTGAGTTTGAGTCCTTGCTATGAGGTCACATTTTAAATAGTAGAAAGTTAATGGAGTGGCGAGTTATTTCCAAAATACTTGCCATTTTTGCTTGACATTTGGAAGGGGTTATAGGATAATACCATAGAAGTGAGTTCTGTCCAACTGTCTATCTGGATTAGATATGAGAGATTTGACTCAGGGTTTAAGAAATTTGTGAGATTTTCACTTGGAAGATACGGTATTTGAAGGGTATTTCATCTCGCAAAGGCGTTTTTTAAACCTTTTTTTGAAAAAATAGGTAAAAAGTTTAAAAAGTCGATGAAAACCCTTGACAAATCCTGCAAATATTTATATACTGTATGGTAGTAAGATAGTCTTACGAAAAAATATTTTAAAGAAAAACAAAGGAGATAAAACGATGAAAAAAGTTTTATTGACAAGCGCAGTCGCTCTTGCAGCATTTGGTGCTGTACAATCTGTTTCAGCTACTTCAGCAGATTCATTTGGAGCTTTCAATCCAGATGGAACACCAAGATCTGGAGTTACTCATGTTGGTGCTAACAACCGTTTGGTTATGGTTTTGCAATTGGATCTAAATACATCCGTTACGACCGTGATAAAGCACATGGATTTGACCGTCATGTTCGTGTAACTGTTGTTGATGGTGGTGGACGTCCAGTTCCAAACGTAGAAGTTGACTTCTTCTTGAAACCTGCTTCAGGTGAAAAGAAACCAGAATACTTCACTGCTAAAACTGACCAATCAGGTGATGCAGAACTTCCAACAGTATTCAAAGCTGGTGAAGTGATTCAATACCGTGTTGCTAAAACAGCTACTGACTTTAAAGAAGCAGTAGAACTTGTTGGTGAATTTACTGTTGAAGCTGGTAACGAATATGCTGGTTCATTGTACACAAATGGTCGTATTGTATTGCCATACAAACTTGATGATCGTGCAGCACAAATTGGTAACGCAACTACAGCTGCTCAATACGGTTGGGCTAACACTGCTGAAGGTTGGAAATACTTCGAAAATGCTAAAGCAGTTTCAGGTTGGAAACAAGTTGATGGCGACTGGTACTACCTAAACGATAAAGGTGTAATGCAAACTGGTTGGGTAAACGTTAACGGAACTTGGTACTACCTAAACAAATCAGGTGCTATGCAAACTGGTTGGTTGAAAGATGGTGGAACTTGGTACTTCCTTGAATCAACAGGTGCTATGAAAGCTAGCCAATGGTTTGAAGTTGCTGGTAAATGGTACCATGTAAACGGTTCAGGTGCCCTTTCAGTAAACACAACTGTTGACGGTTACAACGTAAACGCAAACGGTGAGTGGGTATAATCCTAATACATGAAATATAAAACAGGAGATAACTCTCCTGTTTTTTCTTGCATTTATTTTGTATAAGTATTATAATAGTTAAAAATAATAGGAGGTTTCCAATGAAATCAAAAGTGATAAACGTTTTATTAGCTGCTACTTTGGCAAGTGCTGCTCTTCTTGGCACAAAAGTAGCTGAGGTAAAGGCTTCGGAAACGAATGTGTATACGACAGTTGTTTGGGTCACAAAACAGGAAGATGGAAAGGAAAAGATTTTAAAGAATGCGCAATCTTACGATTCATCAAAACCTGAAACATCTTCTCCAGGTACTTTTTCAGGATATCAATTTGATACTTCTTCAATAGAAGGAACTGTACTAAAGCATTACTTTAAGCCAGCAGTGACAGTTACAGGAGATAAAGTAGATGGACTTTCTGTAAAGCCTGACATTGTAAAGCCATTTAAAGATACAGTCAAAGGGACTTCTTGGTTGCTCATGGAATCAGATGGAACTAGTAGAGAATTAAAAGCTTTTCTTCCTGCTAATGCTGCCAAAAAAGCTGAAGAAGTTGAACATGGTACATTTAAAGGTTATCGTTTTGTAGAAACTAAGATTGACCAAGGAGTTCGTAAACATTGGTTTGTAAAAGACGATAGTGTTACTGGAACTGAAAAAGTGGAAGAGAAACGTACAGGTTGGCAATATATCGCTGATAAGTGGTATTTCTTTGACCAAGATGGTGTGAAGAAAACTGGCTGGGTCAGTGACGGCAGCTGGTATTACCTAGCGGCAGATGGCAGTATGCAAACAGGTTGGAAGTTTATCTCTGGTAAATGGTACTATCTTAATAGCGCTGGCTCTATGCAGACAGGCTGGTTAAACCAAAGTGGCAAGTGGTACTATCTGCATTCTGATGGTGCTCTGGTGACTGGATGGTTCCAAGCAGGTGGCAAGTGGTATTATGCCTATAGTTCAGGCGCTCTTGCAGTAAATACAACGATTAACGGTTATACTCTAAATGCAAATGGTGAGTGGGTGTAACATTATACACGGAATAAGTGATAAAGAGGTAAAAAAGATGAAAGCAAAACATATTTTAGCAGTAGGTGCTGCAGGGGTAACATTACTTGGAGCTAGTACTCTATTAGCTTCAATTTCAGATGAACTAACAGTTTACGCTAGTCAAAATACGACAGAAAATCCTAATCCAGAAAACTTTCGTAGTACACAATGGAGATATAGAGATAAATCTAATATTCCATTAACATTCAAATATGCTGAGAAATACTCAGGTGAACCAGGAGAATTTCCAGAATTTACTTATGTAAAAAGTTATTCAGATGGAGGTATCTGGGTTCATGAATTTGCATTAAAGGCGGGTGCAACTCCTCCAGCTTCAAACGATAACACATATGTTAATACCAATAGTACTGGTAGAAATAATACGGACCATGTAGATTCTTCTGATACTAATTCATCAACTAACCAAAAAACTGAGTACAAATGGTTAACTGTTGATGGGAAACCTCAACTTTATATTAATAATAATTTAGCTACAGGCTGGCAAAAAGTTGATGGAAAAATCTATTATTTTGATGACAAAGGAGTCATGAAAACAGGCATCCTCGAAGTAAAAGATAAACGCTACTACTTTGATGAAGATGGTGTGAAGAAAACTGGTTGGGTCAATGAAGGTGGTAAGGATTACTATATTACTGATGATGGTTCTAAACCAACTACTATCATTGCAAAAGGTGAGAAGATTTACTACGTTAAAGAGGGGATTCAACAAACAGGTCTTCAACAGATTGAGAAGAAGTGGTATTATTTATTGGCAGACGGTAGCCGTAAAACAGGTCTTGTTCAAGATGCAAATAAGAAATGGTACTATATTACCAATGATGGTGAACGTAAAGTTGGTCTCGTAAAAGATAATGATGGTGCTTATCATTACCTTACTCCAGAAGGTGAACGTAAAACAGGTTCTATCACTATTGACGGTGTGACTTATCGTTTAGCGGATCGTTCTAGTAGCAAGCCAGGATGGAATAAAATGGATGGCAAGTGGTACTATTATGATGCGGAAGATAACATGAAGACAGGTTGGGTTAAAGATGGCTCATGGTACTACTTGGATGCTTCTGGTGTAATGAAGACAGGTTGGCAAAAAGTTGATGGGGTATGGTATTATCTCAATGGTTCAGGTGCTATGCAGACAGGTTGGTTGAACCAAGGTGGAACATGGTACTATCTCAATAGTTCAGGTGCTATGCAAACAGGCTGGGTCAACCAAGGCGGTACATGGTATTATCTTGCTGGCTCAGGCGCTATGAAGACAGGTTGGTACCAAGTTAGCGGTAAATGGTATTACTCATACTCATCAGGAGCTTTGGCAGTGAACACAACTATCGATGGTTACACTGTAAATGCCAATGGTGAGTGGGTGTAATGATTATAATAAAGAAATAAGGGGAATTTCCTCTTATTTTTTTGTCAATAAGGAGGTTGTTTCTTGATTTTTCCGAAAGAAAATGGTAGAATGACAGCAAAAAGATATTAAAGGTGGTAAATACTTTATGGATAAGAAAAAACTTCTCACAGCTAGCTTAGCTAGTGTAGCTGTTCTGGGAGCAGGTTTCCTTGCTTCTCACCCATCAGTTGTTAAAGCTGAAGAAACGGCTTCATCTCCTTTGACTAAGGAAGATGTTGCTGATTACTTCACAGATTTAGAAAAACAAGCTGAAGAAGCTATTAATAAAAATGATAAAATTACTGATAAAGAAGCAGCAATTTTAGCAGCTAAAGCAGCTATCGGTAAAGATGATTTATTAAAAGCTATTGATGATAAAGAGATTACACCTGAAGAAGTGCTAAAAGACTTAGCAAAATCTAGTGAAACTGAATCAAATGCCCCAACTTCCGCTCCGGGTGCTGAATTAGTTCGTAATGAATCAGGTGAAGTAACAGAAGTTAAACCATTGAACGGTGGAATTCCTGATGAAGTTACAGAAAAAATCAACAAACGTTTAGACGAAGAAAATACAGATGTTAAAGATGCAGAAGAAAGATTAGCTGCAGCTAAACATGATGAAAAAGAAGCTGAATCTAATAGAGAAGAAGCTAAAGCAGCTGTAGAAGCAGCTAAAGAAAATGTGAAAGCAGCTCAAGAGGAATTAGCAGCTGCAAAAGATCCTAAATCAAAAGAGGAAGCAGAGAAAACTTTAAAACAAGCTGAGCAAGACTTGAAAGATGCAGAAGAAGCATTGGAACAAGCAGATGAAGATTATTATTCATATGTAGCAGACCGTGAAGCAGAAGAAGTTCGTGTATTACGTCGTCAAATTGCAAAAGATAAAGCTGATGGAAAAGATACTAAAGCATTAGAAGAAGAACTTGATATTGCTTTAAATGGTGTTCAACCGCTTGTTCAACCAGAACTTCCTCTTTATGTTGAATCAGAGCAACCTAAATTACCAAATGATGGTGGCCCTTACCCAGGTGACCGTTATATTATTAACAAACCAACACAAACACCAGCTTCAACTCCAGCGGGGTCATCAGGTTCAACAACACCGTCTACACCAGCAAATGAGACACCTGCAACATCAGCTCCTGGAGCAGATACTCCAGCTGCACCAACAGCAACGACAGCTCCAGCTGTAGCAGGTACTAGTCAAGACAACACTTATCAAGCACCAGCTGCAAAAGCAGAAGATAAGAAAGAACTTCCAAACACTGGTGGCAAAGATAATGCTGCAATTGCATCATTAGGATTCCTAGGCTTGCTCCTTGGTGCCCTTCCATTTGTGAAACGCAAAAACTAATTAGTTAAAAATATGAAAGAGAAGGACTTGTTGCCTTCTCTTTTTGTGGTATATAATCGCGTGAGGGCTTTGTTGGATAGTAGAAAATAAAAAGTGAACAAGACAATATTTCATTCTTGTTCGCTTTTATGTTATTAGTGATGTTCTTTCAATAGTTCTTCAAATTCAGAGACAGTCATACCTAATTGCTCACTTGCAACCTCAGCGGTTAAAAGATGTTGACGTACTAAATCTAGAAAGGTAAAGATTTTCCCACGCTCTAAGCCTTTTTCCTCAGCTTGTTCCAAGGCATAATCATGAGCCAATAATGCCTGTTCTTCACGCCTGCGTTGTTCACTAAACATTCTCCTGTCCTCCTCGGACCAGCTCTTGTAGTCCAGCAGTTGGTCTGCTTGACTGATGGCTCGCTCTGGTTCTTGGGTAAAGGGCTTATTCCCGAAAAAATCCAACCACGGCTTGCGAACCTCGTCTTTGCTGGTTTCTCTATATTTTTTTAATTCCAAGAATGCCATCTTGACTAGATGGTGTTCTTGGCCGTTAGTGCTAGTCTTTTAATAGTGCCTCAAACTCAGCCACGGTCATTCCCAATTGATGGCTGGCAACTTCAGATGTTAAAAGATGTTGGCGAACGAGATTTAGTAGCATAGATAAACTTCCTTCAACTTTCCCACGTTCTAAGCCTTGTTCAATCCCTTCAGCACGACCGCATTCAAGACCACGCTCTAAACCTTTCTCCTCAGCTTGCTCCAAGGCATAGTCCTGAGCTAATAAGGCTTGTTCTTCACGCATACGTAGTTGACTAAACATTTTCCTGTCCTCCTCGGACCAGCTCTTGTAGTCCAGCAGTTGGTCTGCCTGGCTGATGGCTCGCTCAGGTTCTTGGGTAAAGGGTTTATTCCCGAAAAACTCCAACCACGGTTTACGAACCTCGTCTTTGCTGGTTTCTCTGTATTTTTTTAGTTCCAAGAACGCCATCTTGACTAGATGGTTTTCTTGTCCATTATTGGTTATGGTTAATGCTTCACCTGTCGTGTCTTCGCGCATACTAAAACTGTGAAAGGCCAAATCATCTGAGAAATAATTACTATCGACAATTGCGATAGCATATACTGGTGCGATATATTTGTAACTCTGATGAGTATCACCTTCACGTTGGCGAATTTTTTCAAGATTCTGATTGACCTGACTGCAAAGGTAAGCCCACAAACGATTGATGAAAAAATTCTGATGATGTACTTGAATCTCAATGATTACTTGTGTCCCATTATCCAACTCTGCCAAAACATCTATACTAGTATAGAAATCCTGAGCCGAGTAAGGCATTGAAGGTAAGACATGAATATTACTTCCCTCCAAAATCGTCACATTTTTTGCAGGTAAGTCCAGCATATCACGAATAAATTGACAAGTGATTTCTGGATTGCTAAAGATTTTCTTAGCAACCAAATCGTTGGTCGGGCTGATGCCCGGATGACGTACAGTCATATTTCTTCTCCTTTCATTATAGCACATTTTTAAATCTAGGTTTACTAGATTCTCTGGCTCTATCTATTTATTCGGAAAAGAGATGAAAAATACTTGCTCTAGCTCTTTCCAATGGTATTTTTCCCTGCTTTCCTTTATAATGGGTGTATGGATAAGAAAAAATTATTATTGATTGATGGGGCTTCTGTTGCTTTTCGTGCATTTTTTGCGCTCTATCAGCAGTTGGACCGTTTTAAGAATGCAGCTGGCTTGCATACCAATGCGATTTATGGTTTCCAGTTGATGTTGAGCCATTTGTTGGAGCGGGTTGAGCCAAGTTATATTTTGGTGGCTTTTGATGCGGGTAAGACGACCTTCCGTACAGAGATGTATGCGGACTATAAGGGTGGTCGGGCTAAGACCCCTGATGAGTTTCGTGAGCAATTTCCTTTCATTCGTGAGTTGCTGGATCATATGGGGATTCGTCACTATGAGTTGGCTCAGTATGAGGCGGATGACATTATTGGGACACTGGATAAGTTAGCAGAGCAGGATGGTTTTGATATTACCATTGTCAGTGGAGACAAGGACTTGATTCAACTGACGGATGAGCATACGGTGGTTGAGATTTCCAAGAAAGGTGTGGCTGAGTTTGAGGCCTTTACACCAGATTATCTTATGGAAAAGATGGGCATTACACCGACGCAGTTTATCGATCTCAAGGCGCTCATGGGTGATAAGTCGGATAATATCCCTGGGGTGACCAAAATCGGTGAAAAGACGGGTATCAAGCTCTTGCTGGAGCATGGCTCGCTTGAGGGTATTTATGAAAATATCGATGGGATGAAGGCTTCTAAGATGAAGGAAAATCTTATCAATGATAAGGAACAGGCCTTTTTGTCTAAAACACTAGCAACCATTGATACCAAGGCACCGATTGAGATTGGTTTGGAGGATTTGGTCTATAGTGGTCCAGATGTTGAAAATCTCGGGAAATTCTACGATGAGATGGGCTTCAAACAGCTCAAGCAGGCTTTAAATGTGTCGTCAGCTGATGTGGCTGAGAGTTTGAACTTTACTATCGTTGACCAAATTAGTCAAGATATGCTGAATGAAGAATCTATCTTCCATTTTGAGCTTTTTGGTGAGAATTACCATACGGATGATTTGGTTGGATTTGCCTGGTCTTGTGGGGATAAGCTCTATGCTACAGATAAACTTGAGCTCTTGCAGGAGCCGATTCTCAAGGAATTTCTAGAAAAAACACCTTTGAGAGTTTATGACTTTAAGAAAGCTAAAGTTCTCTTGCATCGTTTGGGTGTGGATTTGCAGTCGCCTGCTTTGATAGCCGTTTGGCTAAATACCTCCTTTCGACTGTGGAGGACAATGAAATTGCGACTATTGCTAGTCTTTATGGTCAGACTTATTTGGTTGATGATGAGACTTTCTATGGTAAGGGAGTCAAGAAGGCCATTCCTGAACGTGAGAAATTCTTGGAACACTTGGCACGTAAACTTGCCGTTTTGGTTGAAACAAAGCCTATTTTGCTTGAAAAACTCAGCGAAAATGGGCAATTAGAGCTTCTTTATGATATGGAGCAACCTCTGGCCTTTGTTCTTGCTAAGATGGAAATTGCTGGGATTACAGTTAAGAAAGAGACCTTACTTGAGATGCAGGCTGAAAATGAGCTTGTTATTGAAAAACTGACTCAGGAGATTTACGAACTGGCTGGTGAGGAGTTTAATATCAATTCGCCTAAGCAGTTGGGAGTGCTTCTCTTTGAAAAATTGGGACTTCCTCTAGAGTACACTAAGAAAACTAAGACTGGATACTCGACAGCGGTGGATGTCTTGGAGCGCCTGGCTCCTATTGCTCCGATTGTTAAGAAAATCCTAGACTATCGTCAGATTGCTAAGATTCAATCGACTTATGTAATTGGCTTGCAGGACTGGATTTTGGCTGATGGTAAGATTCATACTCGCTATGTGCAGGATTTGACCCAGACTGGGCGTCTGTCTAGTGTGGATCCAAACTTGCAAAATATTCCTGTGCGTTTGGAACAAGGTCGTCTCATTCGGAAGGCTTTGTTCCTGAGTGGGAGGATAGTGTGCTTCTCAGCTCAGACTATTCGCAGATTGAATTGCGTGTTTTGGCACATATCTCTAAAGACGAGCACTTGATTAAGGCCTTCCAAGAGGGGGCAGATATCCATACTTCTACAGCCATGCGGGTCTTTGGCATTGAACGTCCTGAGGATGTGACTGCAAACGACCGTCGAAATGCCAAAGCAGTTAACTTTGGAGTGGTTTACGGGATTTCAGACTTTGGCTTGTCTAATAATTTGGGCATTAGCCGTAAGGAGGCCAAGACCTACATTGATACCTACTTTGAACGCTTCCCAGGTATTAAAAACTACATGGATGAGGTGGTGCGTGAGGCGCGTGATAAGGGCTATGTGGAGACCCTCTTCAAGCGTCGTCGTGAGTTGCCAGATATCAATTCGCGCAACTTCAATATTCGTGGTTTTGCAGAGCGGACAGCTATCAACTCACCTATCCAGGGGTCGGCGGCAGATATTCTCAAGATTGCTATGATTCAGCTAGATAAGGCTCTAGTTGAAGGTTGTTATCAGACCAAGATGCTGTTACAAGTGCATGATGAAATCGTCCTTGAAGTTCCTAAATCTGAATTGACAGAGATGAAAAAATTGGTCAAACAAACCATGGAAGAAGCCATTCAACTCAGTGTTCCCCTCATCGCAGATGAGAATGAAGGGGCAACCTGGTACGAGGCTAAATAAAAAGGGGGCTAGTCCTCCTTTTTGTAGTAGAATTATGCAAGCCTTTTCAAAATGTGCTATACTGATGAAAAAGGAGGATTTCTATGAGTCAAGAATTTATCAATCCAAGTGATGGCGTGATTCGTCAGTATCTCGCAACGAGTAAAACCCTTGCTGTGGTGGGCTTGTCAGACCGTGAAGAAACAACTAGCAATCGAGTGACCAAGGAAATGCAGGCTCGGGGTTATAAAATTATCCCTGTCAATCCTAAGGCGGCAGGTGGCGAAATCTTGGGTGAAAAGGCTTATGCTAGCCTCGCTGAGATTCCTTTTCCTGTAGATATTGTCAATGTTTACCGTCGCAGCGAGTTTTTGCCTGATGTGGCGCGTGATTTTCTCGAGGCTGATGCCAAGATTTTTGGGCACAGCTAGGCCTTGAAAGTCTAGAAGCGGAAGAAATCTTGCGTGCTGGTGGATGTGATGATATCGTGATGAATCGCTGTATTAAGAGAGAACATACACGCTTGATTGAGGAAGCATAATAAAAAGGTAGCTGGTGGGCCAATGTCATTAAGTTAGTGAGCTAACTCTTTAAATAGGAGATAGGATTGAGAACATCAAAGTGATTCTCTATCCTATCTTCTATTTTTTTGCATGACAAATAAAGGTTTTTTCACCCTATTTTTTGAGATTTATGTTACTCTATAGATGAAATCAACTACCGATTGGGCCTTTTATCTTTCTTGGATATTTTCGATTCGGTCGAATAATAGATAACTGTTTCTTGAGGTAGTTTTTCAACTGGAGAGAAGAAAGGGAACAGTTAAAAAACAAACGGCAGGCATAAGCCGCATCTGAGAAACACACTTTATATCTTTGTTTTTTACGACTACTGTCGATGGCAACTTGCGAGATTACCCAACGACAAAAAGTTAAAAATTTGTAAAGCGAGCAAAGATTTCTTGGAGAATCCCTTCCTTCTTTTTTTGCATGAAAAATTGACCAAGCCAACACTGTATTTCAGGTCACGAAAAACTAGTCTCTATGCCCCATCTGCTGGCGTAGAGATTTTTTTAATTCTTGGATTGAATAGTCTGTATTTGTCACTAAAGTTTCGTATTTTCCTTCTTCCACTTCTAAACGCACCATACGAAAAGGAAGCTCATAGAGTACTACAGGATCCTGTTTTTTTGACTTGTTTCTGGAAGAAAATCAAAAAGTAGAATTGTGTGGAATAAAAATGATAGTCATTGGGACAGTTGAGATAAAGTTTTTTTGAGCTGATTGGTTTGCTTTTCGTGATAATGTTAGAGAAAAATGTTTGATCAAAACACTCCGTATTTGGCAAGTTGAAGGAGGAACGCATGGATTGTTTTTCCATCTCGAATACGGATGATATAAAGCCAACCTTTTTTTCTTGAAAAATGAGCCATAAGATTGTAACTTTCATAGCCTCTATCCATAATAACAAGAGCTTTCTCGAAAGGGAGAAGCCTCCATCATCTGAATCAGAGCTAAGCGCTCATGTTGTGCATGTTTGTCTTGAATAAAAACATCTCTATACACTCCAGTCGTCAAGTCGTATAGGGCATTTATGTGTATGAGATTATAGGATTTAACATCCGTTTGGGTTTGGATAGAGGTTTCTGTATCCATGGGATTTCGAGGAATACAGATATCACTCCCATCTGCAGCGAATATTGGAAAATCAGTATTAAGTGGAATAGGTGCTGTAAATTCTTTAAATAGGGCATAGAACGCTTCAGGTTTTATCTGATAGCGTCTTTGAACAAAGGCTGAATTTGAAACTGTCAGTTTGGCATCTAGTAATTCTTTTGACAAGGATTTTCCTCCCATTCCCAGAATTGTACGAATCATAGTTTCTAGTGATAAACTTCTTTTACGAGTAAAGGCCTGTTCATCTTGTTTGACGAACTCAACTTTTTGACCAATGATACTCTGAATACTATTATTCAAGTGGGCTTTTATTTGTTTTATCATGGGAAATCCCTCCTTTAACTATAAGTTTATCACATAAAAAAGAAACCCAAATACAGAATTGTATTTGAATTTCTTAACTTAATGACATTGGCTGGTGGGCTACCTTTTTATTATACTAAATGAAAATTAAAGAGCAAACTAGGAAACTAGCGCAGGTTGCTCAAAACACCGTTTTTGAGGTTGCAGATAGAACTGACGAAGTCAGCTCAAAACACAGTTTTGAGGTTGTAGATAAGACTGACGAAGTCAGTCACATATATACAGCAAGGCGACGTTGACGTGGTTTGAAGAGATTTTCGAAGAGTATTAGAAAATGCCGATAAGGGTCTGCATACCAAGACTAGTGAGGATGATGGCAATCCAGCAAATAGCTCCGAGAACAATGGATTTTCCACTGGATTTGACCATAGCTACCAGATTGGTTTTGAGACCGATAGCACTCATGGCCATGATAATAAGGAATTTAGAGAGTTGTTTGAGAGGGGTAAAGAAATTACTGGACACACCGAGAGAGGTGAGTAGTGTAGTGAGGAGAGAGGCAAGGATGAAGTAAAGGATAAAAAGTGGGAAGACTTTTTTCAGTTGCAATCCTTGCTTATTTTTTTGCTCGCGACTTTGCCAGTAGGAGAGAAAGAGAGTGATGGGGATAATAGCTAGGGTGCGTGTGAGTTTGACAATGGTTGCGGATTCGAGGGTATTAGTTTGGTAGAGACTGTCCCAGGCGCTGGCGGTAGCCGTTACAGAGGAAGTATCATTGACCGCAGTTCCTGCAAAGAGGGCGAAGCCTTCATTGGATAGATGAAGCCAGGTACCTAGGGTTGGAAAGATGAGCGCAGCCAAGACATTGAAGAAAAAGATAACGGAGATGGCTTGGGCTACTTCCTTTTCCTTGGCATGGATAACGGGCGCTGTCGCCGCAATGGCAGAGCCCCCACAGATAGAAGATCCCACTCCAATCAAGGTAGCCAGTTTTGTGTCCAGTGCAAAGAAACGCTGGAAGAGGTAGGCAACAATCAAGGCTATTGAAATGGTGGAAAGGATGACAGGGAGTGAAGATTGCCCAACTGCGAAGACTTGCGAGATATTGAGACCAAAACCAAGCAAGATAACGGCATACTGAAGCAATTTCTTGGAACTAAAGGTCAATCCAGCATCCAGTTGTTTATAGGGTGAGAGAAAGGGATGGAGAAGCATGCCTATGAAAATGGCAAAAACGGGCGCGCCAATCACAGGGAAGAATCCTCCTAAGTACCAAGATAGGATGGAAATGAGAAGGCAGGCCAAGATGCCTGCTCCATTTTTTGATAGAAATGACATAAAAACCTCCAAATAGAATCTGTTACCATTATAGACCTGTAAAGAGGAAAAGTAAAATAGAAAGTGGAAAGTTATTCTATCATGTATTTTTGCGGTCGGGGGGCTTTTGTAGTATAATAGAGATACGTTTTTACAGTAGGAGGTATCTATGGACTTAACTAAGCGCTTTAATAAACAGTTAGATAAGATTCAAGTTTCGTTGATTCGTCAGTTTGACCAGGCTATTTCTGAGATTCCTGGGGTCTTGCGTTTGACCTTGGGGGAACCTGATTTTACAACGCCAGATCATGTCAAAGAGGCGGCCAAGCGAGCGATTGACCAGAACCAATCCTACTATACAGGGATGAGTGGTTTGCTGACTTTACGTCAGGCAGCCAGTGATTTTGTTAAGGAAAGTATCAACTGGACTATGCTCCTGAAAATGAAATCTTGGTTACAATTGGGGCGACAGAGGCCTTATCTGCGACTTTGACGGCTATTTTAGAAGAAGGAGATAAGGTGCTCTTGCCAGCTCCTGCTTATCCGGGTTATGAACCAATTGTCAATCTAGTTGGGGCAGAGATTGTCGAGATTGACACAACTGAAAATGGTTTTGTCTTGACTCCTGAGATGTTGGAAAAGGCTATTTTGGAGCAGGGTGATAAGCTCAAGGCGGTGATTCTCAACTATCCAGCCAATCCGACAGGAATTACCTATAGTCGGGAGCAGTTGGAGGCCTTGGCAGCTGTTTTACGCAAATACGAAATTTTTGTTGTCTGTGATGAGGTTTACTCAGAATTGACCTACACAGGCGAAGCCCATGTGTCTCTGGGAACCATGTTGAGAGATCAGGCTATTATTATCAATGGTCTATCTAAATCGCATGCTATGACCGGTTGGCGTTTGGGACTGATTTTCGCTCCTGCGGCTTTTACAGCTCAGTTGATCAAGAGTCACCAGTACTTGGTCACTGCTGCAAATACCATGGTTCAACACGCTGCGGTGGAAGCCTTGACGGCTGGTAAAAACGATGCGGAACCTATGAAGAAGGAATACATCCAGCGTCGGGATTATATTATCGAGAAAATGATTGCTCTTGGTTTTGAGATTATCAAACCAGACGGTGCCTTCTATATCTTTGCTAAGATTCCAGCGGGCTACAACCAAGACTCCTTTGCCTTTCTCAAGGATTTTGCTCAGAAGAAGGCTGTTGCCTTTATCCCTGGTGCAGCCTTTGGGCGTTATGGGGAAGGTTATGTTCGCCTATCTTATGCAGCCAGCATGGAGACTATCAAAGAAGCTATGAAACGACTTGAGGAGTACATGAGAGAAGCATGATTCAGTCTATCACGAGTCAAGGCTTGGTGCTCTACAATCGCAATTTTCGTGAGGATGATAAGCTAGTCAAGATTTTTACAGAGCAGGCTGGCAAACGCATGTTTTTTGTCAAACACGCTGGTCAGTCTAAGTTGGCTCCAGTTATTCAGCCCTTGGTGCTGGCACGATTTCTCTTGCGAATCAATGATGATGGGCTTAGCTACATTGAGGACTATCATGAGGTGATGACTTTTCCCAAGATTAATAGTGATCTCTTTGTCATGGCCTATGCGACCTACGTAGCAGCTCTTGCAGATGCTAGTTTGCAGGACAATCAGCAGGATGCTCCCTTGTTTGCTTTTTTGCAAAAGACTTTGGAGTTGATGGAAGAGGGTTTGGATTATCAGGTTTTGACCAATATTTTTGAAATCCAAATCTTGACTCGATTTGGGATCAGCCTCAATTTTAATGAGTGTGTCTTCTGCCATCGGATCGGTCAGGCTTTTGATTTTTCTTTCAAATATGGCGCTTGCCTCTGTCCAGATCATTATCATGAGGATGAGAGACGTTGCCATCTCAATCCCAATATCCCTTATCTGCTCAATCAGTTTCAAGCCATTGATTTTGAGACTTTGGAGACCATTTCGCTCAAGCCTGAAATCAAGCAAGAGCTACGCCAATTTATGGATCAACTCTACGAAGAGTACGTTGGGATTCACCTAAAATCAAAGAAATTTATTGATTCCCTAGCAGACTGGGGACAATTACTAAAAGAGGAAAAGAAATGAAAAAAATCGCAGTAGATGCCATGGGAGGCGATTATGCACCCCAAGCCATCGTTGAGGGAGTCAATCAAGCCCTGGCTGACTTTTCAGATATCGAGGTTCAACTCTATGGAGATGAAGCTAAAATCAAGCAATATCTGACAGCGACAGAGCGCGTCAGCATTATCCATACGGATGAGAAGATTGATTCAGACGATGAACCTACGAGAGCAATTCGGAAGAAGAAAAAAATGCCAGTATGGTATTGGCGGCCAAGGCTGTCAAAGAGGGTGAAGCAGATGCTGTCCTATCGGCTGGAAATACAGGTGCTTTACTAGCAGCAGGATTTTTTTCATCGTGGGTCGTATCAAGAATATTGACCGTCCTGGGCTTATGTCAACCTTGCCGACTGTAGATGGGAAGGGGTTTGACATGCTAGACCTCGGTGCTAATGCAGAAAAATACAGCCCAGCACCTCCATCAATATGCGGTTCTAGGTTCTTTCTATGCTAAAAAATGTCCGTGGCATTGCGCAACCACGTGTTGGCTTACTTAACAATGGAACAGAGAGTAGCAAGGGTGACCCGCTTCGTAAGGAAACCTACGAATTACTAGCAGCTGATGAAAGTTTAAACTTTATCGGAAACGTGGAAGCGCGTGATTTGATGAATGGCGTTGCGGATGTTGTTGTGGCAGATGGTTTCACGGGAAACGCTGTGCTCAAATCCATTGAAGGGACAGCCATGGGAATCATGGGCTTGCTCAAGACAGCTATTACAGGTGGTGGTCTTCGAGCGAAACTAGGTGCTCTCCTTCTCAAGGACAGCCTCATGGGGTTGAAGAAACAGCTTAACTACTCAGATGTTGGTGGAGCAGTCTTGTTTGGTGTCAAGGCACCGGTTGTCAAGACTCATGGCTCAAGCGATGCTAAGGCTGTTTATAGTACAATTCGCCAGATTCGTACCATGCTAGAGACAGACGTAGTTGCCCAGACTGCGCGTGAATTTTCAGGAGAATAAAAGAGATGACAGAAAAAGAAATTTTTGACCGTATTGTGACCATTATCCAAGAGCGGCAGGGAGAGGACTTTGTCGTGACAGAATCCTTGAGTCTGAAAGACGATTTGGATGCGGACTCAGTTGACTTGATGGAGTTTATCTTGACGCTGGAAGATGAATTTAGTATCGAAATCAGCGATGAAGAAATTGACCAACTCCAAAGTGTAGGAGATGTGGTTAAGATTATTCAAGCAAAATAAAGATAAGAAGTTCCAAGGCATTTGCTTTGGAATTTTTCTTTGGTTCAAGTGACCGTTTAGGAACAGATTTAGTCTTTCTAGGGACAGGAGAAATCTGAGGACAAATAAGGGATATAATGAAATCAGAAAAAAATCAATCTCCAAAAAGGAGATAAGAAATGAAGATCAAAAAGAAGAGATAGATTGATTTTTGTTAGAATATAAATGTTAACATAATCACAATTTTGATTGACTTTCCTTTTTTCCAGGACTATAATGTAGATATAAAAAAGGATTTATTTTATAGTTGGGAGAAGGTGATGGCTATGTACTTTTGATAAACTAGTCTCTATCTTATGTTCTTGGAAATTTTAGGAGTTCTATTTTGACTTTGTTTCTATTAGATTTTCTTACTTTGGATTTATCTATTTTAGGAGGAAATGGCTATGAAAAAATCTAAATTACTCACACTTGGTTTGCTTGTAGGTGCTGGTCTACTTTTATCTATCAACCAAGCACAGGCTGCAGATACTTGGGTTAAAAATGGTGCTGACTGGAATCTTTCTCAAGATGGCAGTCTTGCTAAAAATAAATGGGTACAAAATGCTGGTTATTGGTACCACTTTGACGGTTCTGGAAAAATGCAGACAGGCTGGCTCAAAGACGGTAACAATTGGTATTCGCTCGCAGATAGTGGCGCCATGCGTACTGGCTGGTACAAGGAAGGCAATACCTGGTATTCACTCGCGGATAGTGGCGCTATGCGCACTGGTTGGTACAAAGAAGGGTCTACATGGTATTACCTCAAAGACAGTGGCGCTATGGCAACAGGATGGACTACTGCAAATGGTCAATGGTCTTACTTTGAAAACTCAGGTGCTATGGTTGCAGACAGAGCTGTTCCAGCCAGCGATGGAGAAAGTTATGTCATTGGTAAGGATGGCTATCTGTTAACCAAACTCCCTAGTCAGGTTGAACAATCTCAAGCGGATGATACAATTATCACAAATATTGTTACTTTGTCTGATGGTTATGATTATCACCTTATTTATACAAAAGATGGAGTCATTGTTGAAAAGAATGCCTGGTACATCAAACCAGAGTTTAAAAAGTTTTCTAATAAATATGGGGATCACGTGTCAAATACGATGTTGGCTTTAACAGATAATAAAGATCAAGGACAGGAAATTGATCCTAAAGCTGTTATAAAGAATTTCCAAAACTTACCAAACAGGTATTACTTTGGGGCAGATGGTCGTCGAGTAACAAATTTACCAGAAATGACTACCTATTCAGAGATTAAAAAAATTGGAAATGATGTCTATCTAGAAAATCCAGGTGCACGACTTTTTCTTGGAGCTACCAGTTTCACAATCAATAATAATAATAAACTATACTATTTAGATGGTGATAATGGCAAACTCAAAACAGGTTATTTTGCATTGATTGATGATAGACCAAGCTATCATCACTATCATATTCTTGTTTATGCGGACCAATCTGGTGAAATTCTTAAAATGAAACGATTGCCAACAGGAATTTCAGATTATCTTAATAAAGAAATTGACGGTTTCTACGGTCAAACTGTTAAAATCGATAGTAAGACAGGAAATGTTTTTGTTGTGAAATAAACTATTTCACATAGTAAAACGAAAAAGCGAACAGCTTTGTATACTAGGAAGTCATGTTCGCTTTTATTCATAAAGTAATAGTTACTGTTTCGTCTCTGTTTCAAAAAAATCTGCTTGATAATAATCACGAACTTCTCTTTTCATTTCTTCTAGTAATCGACTTTCATCTGTTGATTCGAGTAAGGATAATCCTTTATTAATCATAGCATGATCTTCATTAACGATTCCCAGACGCACTTGAGCTACACCTAATAAATCATATCGTTTCAATATTTTTGCTAAATCAAGACATTCTTGAATTAAGCATAGACAGTCATCTTTCTTTCCTGCTTCAAGGTACATTCGGGTCATATTGGCTAGAATGGAGTAATGAATACTTTGAATTGGACGATAATCTGTGTATTTATTTAGAGATTTTACAAGTCTTTGACGTAGCATTTCTAGTGAATCAACAGGGAAATGGAAAATAATCATCACTAGCAATCGTAAATCTGAGAGGAACCACTGATCTCTTTTTTCCAATTCTTTCCATAACTCTTCAGCCAAGGCTTGAGCTTTATCGGAAAACTGATTTTCAATCACTTCTATAAAAATGGTTAGTTCTTTCACAGCATGTTCTATTGGGATATCATTCTGCACTTCATCTAGATAAATTTGACATTTTGATAGCAATGTCTTCATTTCTTCTAGATTAGGTGAAGAAATGGCTTGATAATATTCTGAAAATAATTTCTTACGAGAATCCATTTGGTAATGTTGACAAATATAATGAAATTCATCGAAACTCATATCAATTTGCCTCAAAAGCAACTCCATAGTATCATACCTAGGAGTAGAATGATTATTTTCAAACTTAGATAAGTTAGAATGAGTAATGTAGTCACCACAGACCTCATTTTGTGTAATCCCTTTTGACTTACGAATGTATTTATAAACTGAACCAATATCCCACCGCATATTTTTGCCTCCAAAAATGTTCCAAAAGTAGAAGTTTTAGGAAAAATATTTATATTTAGTATATCATAAAGGTGTGGGGTGGGCAATGATGATAGAAAGAAGGTGTTGGTTGACTCTTAAGGATTATTAGGAGTTATGTAGAATGTTTATGATGAAAAAATATCTTTTTATAACTATTCAATAAAGGAGGAAACGGCTATGAAAAAATCTAAACTACTTACACTTGGTTTACTTGCAGGTGCTGGTCTACTTTTATCTATCAACCAAGCACAGGCTGCAGATACTTGGGTTAAAAATGGTTCTGACTGGAATCTTTCTCAAGATGGCAGTCTCGCTAAAAACAAATGGGTACAAAACGCTGGTTCTTGGTATCACTTCGACAGCACTGGTAAAATGCAGACGGGCTGGCTCAAAGACAGCAACACCTGGTACTCACTAGCAGATAGTGGTGCCATGCGTACAGGTTGGTACAAAGAAGGGTCTACATGGTACTATCTTCGTTTTAGTGGTTCTATGCAGACAGGTTGGGAGTTCATAGATAATAATTGGTATTATTTTGAACAATCAGGTGCAATGGCCTCTGATAGAGTTGTAAATTCTAGTGATGGCACAGGCTATATTCTCAGCAAGGATGGGCATATGTTCACTTTACAAAATAGCCCTTATAAACATGGTGACATTGTTCGTTTAGGCGATGGATATGAATATCTGATTAAAGCAAAATTTGACGGAAATAACTTTACTGATGTTATCGTGGATAAAAACACTTGGTATATTAAACCTGAGTTCAAGAAGTTTTCCGACAAATACGGGGATGAGGTTGCAAATACAACCTTAGCTTTAGTAGATAATAAAGAAGAAGGACAAGAAATTGATCCTAAAGCTGTCATTCGTAATTTCCAAAATCTACCAGGTCGATATTACTTTGGAGCAGATGGTCGTAGAGTATTACCACTTCCAGAGATGACAACTAGATCAGAAATCAAAAAAAGTTGGCAATGATCTTTATCTAGAAGACCCAGGTGTACGACTTCGATTGGATAACTTCACAATCAATAACAATAAACTATACTATTTAGATAATGGACAAGGTAAGCTCAAAACAGGTTACTTTGTACTGATTGATGATGGTATGGCTACAACCCACTATCACTTACTTGTATATGCAGACCAATCTGGAGAAGTTCTTAAGATGAAACGCTTGCCATCAAGATTTATAGATTATCGCGATAAAGAAATCGATGGTTTCTATGGTCAAAAAAATTAAGATTACACAGCCAAATAAGTATGAATATTACAAGGTTCTTGTGGTAAAATAAATAGATAAGCAATCTTCACAACGAATATAAAATTAAAACGTGCAAATCATTTTCAAGAGGCTTTAGATTTCTTGTATTTTAAAAGAAACTAAAGCCTTTTGTGGATGTATTGTTTTTCAGAAAGTATGAAAAAAACTAGAGAGTTGTATCGGGGAGATAAATATTATTTCGCTTAAATAAATTAGGAGTCGTTTTATTCTATGATTATTTTAGAATTCTTAGTTTCTGTGCTATATATTCTGTTGGTAGTCGTTTCAACCATGGTGCCTACTATTTATTTGGGTGCTCAAATTTCCCAGAATTTTATAAAAAAACGTTATTGGATACTTATATTTTTTTAATTAGTTTATCTGCTCGTCAAACATTTGGAGAATTATTTCATATAGGAGTTCTTCTCTTCTTTTACTGTATTTTTTTATTAGTATTGCACAAGGGAAAAGGGGAATCTCTTTTTCTTTCTCTGTATCTTTTTCTCTTCTTTCAAAGTATTCGTTATTTATTTTTTTGACAATTTGGATTCGTGTATTATCTGGTGAGCATTGTTGTTTCGTAGATTCGTTTTCTACTTTATATATATCTATATTTGATTTATTATCAATCTTTCTATGTTGTAAAAATTATGAAGCGTTGGTCTTTGGATTTGAATTTATTCTTTTCAGATACTTTTAAAACCCACTATCGTAAGAGTTTTTTCATTATCCTACCTCTGACTGGATTTAGGATATTCTCTTCGTTTATGACCAATAGAAATAGTTCTTTTTACGTTCGCTTTGACACGACCATTTCTCTCCTGATTTTCATTCTCTTTTTCTCCTGGCTCTTTTATATCAGACACTTAGAGCAGGTTTATCGTGATGAGCAGACCATTCAGAGACAGGAAGATGAGAATCGTTCCTTGCAAGGGATGGTGGACAAGCTGGGTCATCTCTATGATGAGGTTCGCGGTTTTCGTCATGATTTTGCAGGGATTGTCGCCAGTATGGAGCCTGCTATAGCTAATCAAGACATGGCAGAAGTTTCTACCATTTATCAAGATGTCTTTCTAAAGACCAATGAAAAGCTGAGGAAGGCAGATTACACAGCTTTTAATCTCCACAATATCCATGATATAGCTATTCGCAATACCTTGGCAAAAGCCATGATTGTGGCAGATAATCAAGGAATTCATTTTAGTTTGGAGACGGTGGGGGTCGTAGAAGAGCTGTCATTGCCGATGTTGGAGGCTATCCGTATCCTCTCTATCCTCACGACAAATGCCTTAGAGGCAGCCAGTGAGGCTGAAAATCCGCAGATTCGAGTTGCTTTATTGGCAGGCGATAGGAGTGTCCGTTTTATCATTGAAACACTCGTAAGAAAGAAGAGATAAATCCCAGCATTCTTAGTCAAAAGGGATACTCTACCAAGGGAAATCACAGTGGACTGGGTTTAGCGACCTTGGAGGATATGGTTTTTCATTATGATTTAAACTTAGATACCCAGCTAGGAGAGACGACTTTTAGACAAGATTTAGAATTGCCATTTAAGGATGAGAAACGAGGGGGAGAGGAATGAGAATTTTAGTTTTGGAAGACGATAGAGTTCAGCAGGGGCGTATAGAGCAGACTTTACTAGATATTGGTCGCTCTCGCAATTTAAGATTGGAAATTGATATTGCCAAAAACTATGGAGATGTTGAAAAGTATGCTCAGTATTTTGACCATTATCAGCTCTATTTATTGGATTTAGAGATTGATGGAGAGCGTGAACGGGGCTTTCAAGTTGCTCAACAGGTTCGGGAGCGAGATCCTTTTACAAGTATTGTCTTTGTGTCCACACACTCGGAGGCCTTGCCTCTAGCTTTTCGCTACCACTTGTCTGCCTTGGATTTTATTTCCAAGGATCAGCCAGAGGAAGATTACCGTCATCAGTTGGAGCGCTGTCTGGACTATGTACTGGCAGTGGACAAGAGGGAAATATGCGCCTCTTTACTTATAGTTTTGAGGGAAGACGGGGCTTTACTCTGCCCTACCATGAGATTTTAGCCTTTGAAACCTCAGTGGAATCTCACCGTATCAAGGTTTATTATGCCAATCATTCTATCAAGACCATTTATGGCAGTCTCAAGGATATCGCTGCCAAGGCTGAAAAAGATTACTTTGTCTATGCCAATCGCAATACTTTAGTCAGTTTACAGGCAATTGAAGAGATGACTGCCACAGAAGTGACCTTGTTAGAAGGCTTGCACTTCCCCGTATCGCGAACAGCCAGAAGAACCCTTAAAAAACATCTCAATGTCTAATATCTGTTAGACTTGAATCAATTTATCAATAAGAATATCGGAAAATTTTTCTGATATTCTTATTTTTTTGATTTCTTTTTCGAATAGATAGGTAAGAGGAGAAGGAAAGGAGCCTAGTTCATGTATCTACCAATTTTTTTATCCGTGGTTCATTAAGTTGTTGTTTTTTTGAAATAAATTTAATTTAGTTGTGTATTTTCGGATTATTTTTTTCGAATAAATAAGTAAGAGGAAAAAAAGAAAGGAGTCTACGCGATGTATTTACCAATCTTATTGCCATGGTTTATCAAATGGTATTTAAAAATAAATGAAATTTACCTGTTTATTTTAAATCACTTCTCAAAAATATAAGTGAGAAGAAAAGGAAAGGAATAAAATAATGAAAGAACATTATTACGGATTTATTGAGCTAACTTCGGAAGAATTGACCGATATTCAAGGTGGAGAAAATTGGACGAAGACCCTTGCAGATTGGTACATTGGATTTCGTAGAGGTTTAGGTTTTTAGGAGGATAAGCGATGAATGACAAGTATACTATTAAAGTATTAAAGGAAAGCGACTTAGCCTTGCTGGTTGGTGGTAGTAAGGAAAGTTATCAAGGGGGTCTAATTACAGGTCTATTGTTACGTAGTGTATTTATTGGAACCCCATTTTTTAGAAGATAAGATTTAGAAAAAATAGAACAAGAGGAGAAAAAGATGATAAATTTTGACAAAATGGAACAGAACTTTGTAGCTCTTACAGAAGAAGAGTTGATGAATGTGGATGGAGGAATTATTCCGATAGCAGTAGCAGCTAGTATTATTGCAGGTTCAGCATTTGCAGGTTTGAGTGCAGGTGTAGCTATTGGAATTAGTCGAAACAAGAGATAAAGAGAGAATAAATGAAGCTTTCAAACGAATTTGCGGCTATTATTATATCAGCCTCAGGAATAGTGGGTTTATTAGTAGGAGTAGCTATTGGATTAGCTAGTATTATTTAAAAAGGAGTATATCATGCAAAATTTGAATCAATTTGAAATCGTAGACCAAAATGAATTAGAGCAAGTACAAGGTGGAGTAGGTTTATTGATTGTTATTGGAGGCTCATTACTTGCTGCAGGTGGAGCTGGAGTAGCGGGTTATTGGCTATCGCGTACGTTTGGTTAATATATTTAAAGGAGTAGGTAGGATATGAAAAAATTAGAAGAAAAATTTGAAATCATGGCAGAGGCAGATTTGGCTAGTACCGAGGGCGGACTTATTATTACTACTTCTACAGCTATCGCTTGGGGTGTTTTAGGAGTCGTTACCTATATGTACGGTCGTCATCTAGGAAGCAGACGTTAAATTTAATAATTTGATACAAAGGATGTAAGAAAAACTATGAATCGTAATTTAGAACAGTGTTATCTATTCTGACTATGAATAGATCATACCAAAGGTGGCTTAGAAATAGCAGGGACATTAAAAATTGAAGTAACTTTAAATAGGATGTCGTAAAGTTTACTATCAATGGTTTATTTGTTCCAAGCTTGCCTAGGGTGTCAGTAAAAAATCAATTTCCTTTCATACCATATTTTTAGTAGGCATGACGTTTGTTCTGCCTATTTTTTTATCCTAAAAGTGCATTTGGGAGGGAGATAGGCGCATTTGGGGAGGAAGTCCAGTTTTTATTTGGGGATTGGGGTAAGATAGTTGTTATCAGATGAGTTTATACTCTTCGAAAATCAAATTCAAACCACGTCAACGTCGCCTTGCCGTATATATGTGACTGACTTCGTCAGTCCTATCTACAACCTCAAAACAGTGTTTTGAGCAGCCTGCGGCTAGTTTCCTAGTTTGCTCTTTGATTTTCATTGAGTATTAGGAAAAAGGAGATGAAGATGAAATTTGGGAAACGTCATTATCGTTCGCAGGTGGATCAGATGGACTGCGGTGTAGCTTCATTAGCCATGGTTTTTGGCTACTATGGTAGCTATTATTCTTTGGCTCACTTGCGAGAATTGGCTAAGACGACCATGGATGGGACGACGGCTTTGGGCTTGGTCAAGGTGGCAGAGGAGATTGGTTTTGAGACGCGAGCCATTAAGGCGGATATGACGCTTTTTGACTTGCCAGATTTGACCTTTCCTTTTGTTGCTCATGTGCTTAAGGAAGGAAAATTGCTCCACTACTATGTGGTAATTGGTCAGGATAAGGATAGCATTCATATTGCCGATCCAGATCCTGGGGTGAAATTGACCAAACTGCCACGTGAGCGTTTTGCGGAAGAATGGACAGGAGTGACTCTTTTTATGGCACCTAGTCCAGACTACAAGCCTCATAAGGATCAAAAGAATGGCCTGCTCTCTTTTATCCCTATATTAGTGAAGCAGCGTGGCTTGATTTCCAATATCGTTTTGGCAACACTCTTGGTGACCCTGATTAACATTGTGGGTTCTTATTATCTGCAGTCTATCATTGATACCTATGTGCCAGATCAGATGCGTTCGACGCTTGGGATTATTTCTATTGGGTTGGTCATCGTCTATATCCTCCAGCAGATTTTGTCTTACGCTCAGGAGTATCTCTTACTTGTTTTGGGGCAACGTTTGTCGATTGACGTGATTTTGTCCTATATCAAGCATGTTTTTCACCTACCTATGTCCTTTTTTGCGACACGTCGGACAGGGGAAATCGTGTCTCGTTTCACGGATGCTAATAGTATCATCGATGCGCTGGCTTCGACCATTCTTTCGATTTTCTTGGATGTGTCAACGGTTGTCATTATTTCCCTTGTTTTATTTTCACAAAATACCAATCTCTTTTTCATGACCTTATTGGCGCTTCCTATCTACACAGTGATTATCTTTGCCTTTATGAAGCCGTTTGAAAAGATGAATCGGGATACCATGGAAGCCAATGCGGTTCTGTCTTCTTCTATCATTGAGGACATCAATGGTATTGAGACTATTAAGTCCTTGACCAGTGAGAGTCAGCGTTACCAAAAAATTGACAAGGAATTTGTGGATTATCTGAAAAAATCCTTTACCTATAGTCGGGCAGAAAGTCAGCAAAAGGCTCTGAAAAAAAGTTGCCCATCTCTTGCTCAATGTCGGCATTCTCTGGATGGGGGCTGTTCTGGTCATGGATGGCAAGATGAGTTTGGGGCAGTTGATTACCTATAATACCTTGCTTGTTTACTTTACCAATCCTTTGGAAAATATCATCAATCTGCAAACCAAGCTTCAGACAGCGCAGGTTGCCAATAACCGTCTAAATGAGGTTTATCTGGTAGCTTCTGAGTTTCAAGAGAAGAAAACGGTTGAGAATCTGAGCTTGATGAAGGGAGAGATGACTTTCAAGCAGGTTTACTATAAGTATGGTTATGGTCGAGATGTCTTGTCAGATATCAATTTGACTATTCCGCAGGGTTCTAAGGTGGCTTTTGTGGGGATTTCGGGGTCAGGTAAGACGACCTTGGCTAAGATGATGGTTAATTTTTACGACCCAAGTCAGGGAGAGATTAGTCTGGGTGGTGTCAATCTCAATCAGATTGATAAAAAAGCCCTGCGCCAGTATATCAACTATCTGCCTCAACAGCCCTATGTCTTTAACGGGACGATTTTGGAGAATCTTCTTTTGGGAGCCAAGGAGGGGACGACTCAGGAAGATATCTTACGGGCGGTCGAGTTGGCAGAGATTCGAGAGGATATCGAGCGGATGCCCCTGAATTACCAGACAGAGTTGACTTCGGATGGGGCAGGGATTTCAGGTGGACAACGTCAGAGAATTGCTCTGGCGCGTGCTCTCTTGACAGATGCACCTGTCTTGATTTTGGATGAGGCGACCAGCAGTTTGGATATTCTGACAGAGAAGCGGATTGTTGATAATCTCATGGCTTTAGACAAGACTTTGATTTTCATCGCCCACCGCTTGACCATTGCTGAGCGGACAGAGAAGGTTGTTGTTTTGGATCAGGGCAAGATTGTTGAAGAAGGAAATCATGCCGATTTGCTTGCACAGGGTGGTTTTTACGCCCATTTGGTGAATAGCTAGAAAGAGGAGAGGATGAAACCAGAATTTTTAGAAAGTGCGGAGTTTTATAATCGTCGTTACCATAATTTTTCCAGTCGGGTGATTGTACCCATGTCTCTTCTGCTCGTGTTTTTGCTTGGCTTTGCAATATTTGCAGAGAAGGAGATGAGTTTGTCAACTCGGGCTACTGTTGAGCCTAGTCGTATCCTTGCACATATCCAGTCAACTAGCAACAATCGCATTCTTGTCAATCATTTGGAAGAAAATAAGCTGGTTAAGCAGGGGGATCTTTTGGTTCAATATCAGGAAGGGGCAGAAGGTGTTCAAGCGGAGTCTTATGCCAGTCAGTTGGACATGCTTAAGGATCAAAAAAAGCAATTGGAGTATTTGCAAAAGAGCCTGCAAGAAGGGACGGATTACTTTCCAGAGGAGGATAAGTTTGGCTACCAAGCCACCTTTCGCGACTACCTCAGCCAAGCAGGCAGTCTTAGGGCTAGTACATCGCAACAAAATGAGACCATCGCGTCCCAGAATGCAGCAGCTAGCCAAACCCAAGCCGAAATCAGCAACCTCATCAGCCAAACAGAGGCTAAATTCGCGATTACCAGACAGCTAAGTCAGCTATTGAAACAGGTGCTTCCTTGGCCAGTCAGAATCTAGCCTACTCTCTCTACCAGTCCTATAAGTCTCAGGGTGAGGAAAATCCGCAATCTAAGGCCCAGACTGTTGCTCAGGTAGAAGCACAGCTCTCTCAGTTAGAATCCAGTCTTGCTACTTACCGTGTTCAGTATGCAGGTTCAGGTAGCCAGCAAGCCTACGCGTCAGGCTTAAGCAGTCAATTGGAGTCTCTCAAATCCCAACACTTAGCAAAAGTTGGTCAGGAATTGACCCTTCTAGACCAGAAAATCTTGGAGGTGGAGTCAGGTAAGAAGGTACAGGGAAATCTTTTAGACAAGGGAAAAATTACGGCGAATGAGGATGGAGTGCTTCATCTTAATCCTGAGACCAGTACTTCTACCATGGTAGCAGAAGGTGCCCTACTAGCCCAACTCTATCCGTCCTTGGAAAAAGAAGGGAAAGCCAAACTAACAGCTTATCTTAGTTCAAAGGATGTAGCAAGGATTAAGGTCGGTGATTCTGTTCGCTATACGACGACTCATGATGCCAAGAATCAAATTTTCCTAGATTCTACTATTACCAGTATTGATGCGACAGCTACTAAGACTGAAACTGGGAATTTCTTTAAAATTGAGGCGGAGACTAATCTAACTTCTGAGCAGGCTACAAAACTTCGGTACGGGGTGGAAGGTCGCCTACAGATGATTACGGGCAAGAAAAGTTACCTGCGTTATTATTTGGATCAATTTTTGAACAAAGAGTAATGTTCGTGTTTTTAGAGTTAAATGATTTTAAAACTGTGAGAAAGATTCTTCTTGCGGTTTTTTCTTTATGATTTTTAAGATCGCTAGGTTATTTATTCGGTTAAATTCTTGTAATTTTAGGTTTTTTATGGTAGAATGTGCTCAAGTAATACGAAAGGCGAACTTTAAAAATGTCAAAACAATTGATCTATTCGGGAAAAGCTAAAGATATCTATATAACTGAGGATGAAAATCTTATTATTTCAACTTACAAGGACCAGGCGACTGCTTTCAATGGTGTTAAGAAGGAACAGATTGCAGGTAAGGGAGTGTTGAATAATCAGATTTCATCTTTTATTTTTGAGAAATTAAATGCGGCTGGTGTGGCGACTCACTTTGTGGAGAAACTTTCAGACACGGAACAACTCAATAAAAAGGTGGAAATCATTCCTTTGGAAGTCGTGCTCCGCAACTACACGGCTGGTTCCTTTTCAAAACGTTTTGGTGTAGATGAGGGAATCGCCTTAGAGACTCCGATTGTTGAATTTTACTACAAAAATGATGATTTGGATGATCCATTCATCAATGATGATCATGTGAAATTCCTACAGATTGCGGATGACCAGCAAATCGCCTACTTGAAGGAAGAAACTCGTCGAATCAATGAACTCTTGAAAGCCTGGTTTGCTGAGATTGGGCTCAAGTTGATTGACTTTAAGCTAGAGTTCGGTTTTGACAAGGATGGCAAGATTATCTTAGCAGATGAATTTTCTCCAGATAACTGCCGCTTGTGGGATGCGGATGGCAACCACATGGACAAGGATGTTTTTCGTCGTGGCTTAGGTGAATTGACTGATGTCTACGAGATTGTTTGGGAAAAGTTGCAGGAATTGAAATAACAACCTCAAGGCTGTTTGGAAACATTGCAAGAGCTGAAATAAAGGAATAAGAATTGATGGATAAACGTATTTTTGTTGAAAAAAAGGCTGATTTTCAGGTCAAGTCAGAGAGTTTGGTGAGAGAACTCCAGCATAACTTGGGACTTTCAAGCTTGAAATATTCGCATCGTGCAAGTGTATGATGTCTTTAACTTGGCTGAGGACCTGGTTGCACCTGCAGAGAAACACATCTTCTCTGAGCAGGTGACAGACCATGTCTTGGACGAAACGGCTGTGCAGGCGGATCTTGCTAACTATGCTTTCTTTGCCATTGAAAGCCTGCCAGGGCAGTTTGACCAGCGTGCAGCATCTTCACAGGAAGCCTTGCTTTTGCTGGGAAGTTTGAGTGACGTGACAGTCAATACAGCCCAACTTTACTTGGTTAATAAAGATATTGATGCGTCTGAGTTAGAAGCAGTCAAAAATTACTTGCTCAATCCAGTTGATTCTCGTTTCAAGGACATCACGACAGGGATTGCTAAGCAGGAATTTTCAGAGTCAGACAAGACCATTCCTAAATTGACTTTCTTTGAAAGCTATACAGCAGAAGACTTTGCCCGCTACAAGGCTGAGCAAGGGATGGCTATGGAAGTGGATGATTTGCTCTTTATCCAAGACTATTTCAAGTCTATCGGGCGCGTGCCAACTGAGACGGAACTCAAGGTTTTGGACACTTACTGGTCTGACCACTGCCGTCACACGACTTTTGAGACAGAGTTGAAACACATCGACTTTTCAGCTTCTAAATTCCAAAAGCAATTGCAGTCAACCTATGACAAGTATATTGCCATGCGTGATGAGTTGGGACGTACGGAAAAACCACAAACCTTGATGGATATGGCCACTATTTTCGGTCGTTATGAGCGTGCCAATGGACGTTTGGATGATATGGAAGTGTCAGACGAAATCAATGCTTGCTCAGTCGAAATCGAAGTGGACGTTGATGGTGTGAAAGAGCCATGGCTCCTCATGTTCAAGAACGAAACCCACAACCACCCAACTGAGATTGAGCCATTTGGTGGGGCTGCTACCTGTATCGGTGGAGCCATTCGTGACCCATTGTCAGGTCGTTCTTATGTTTACCAAGCTATGCGTATCTCAGGTGCGGGTGATATTACAGCACCGATTTCGGAAACTCGTGCTGGTAAGCTGCCACAACAAGTCATTTCTAAAACAGCGGCTCATGGTTATTCTTCATATGGTAACCAGATTGGGCTTGCGACGACCTACGTTCGTGAGTACTTCCACCCAGGTTTCGTTGCTAAGCGCATGGAGCTAGGTGCTGTTGTCGGTGCGGCTCCTAAGGGCAATGTGGTCCGTGAAAAACCGGAAGCGGGTGATGTCATTATCCTCCTTGGAGGTAAGACTGGACGTGATGGTGTCGGTGGTGCGACAGGTTCTTCCAAGGTTCAAACAGTTGAGTCTGTAGAGACTGCCGGAGCTGAGGTTCAAAAAGGGAATGCTATCGAAGAACGCAAGATTCAACGACTTTTCCGTAATGGCGATGTGACTTGTCTTATCAAAAAATCAAATGATTTTGGCGCAGGTGGTGTCTGTGTAGCCATCGGTGAATTGGCAGACGGTCTTGAAATTGACCTCAACAAGGTGCCTCTTAAATACCAGGGCTTGAATGGTACCGAAATTGCCATCTCTGAATCTCAAGAACGGATGGCAGTCGTGGTTCGTCCTGAGGATGTAGATGCCTTCGTTGCTGAATGTAACAAAGAGAATATTGATGCTGTTGTGGTGGCGACAGTGACTGAAACCAAATCTAGTCATGCACTGGAATGGTGAGACAATTGTGGACTTGGAGCGTCGTTTCCTTGATACCAATGGTGTGCGCGTGGTCGTTGATGCAAAGGTTGTGGACAAGGATGTCAAACTTCCAGAAGAACGTCAAACATCTGCTGACACACTGGAAGCAGATACACTTACAGTTCTATCTGATTTGAATCATGCGAGTCAAAAAGGATTACAGACTATCTTTGACTGCTCTGTTGGACGCTCAACGGTTAATCACCCACTTGGAGGTCGTTACCAACTCACACCAACTGAGGCATCTGTGCAGAAATTACCAGTTCAACACGGTGTGACTCATACTGCTTCAGTCATTGCTCAAGGTTTTAACCCATATGTAGCTGAATGGTCTCCATACCACGGTGCTGCCTATGCGGTAATCGAAGCAACTGCTCGATTGGTTGCTACTGGTGCCAACTGGTCTAAGGCTCGCTTCTCTTACCAAGAGTACTTTGAGCGCATGGATAAGCAAGCTGAGCGTTTTGGTCAGCCGGTAGCAGCGCTTCTAGGTTCTATCGAAGCACAGATTCAACTTGGTTTGCCATCTATCGGTGGTAAGGACTCTATGTCTGGTACTTTTGAAGAATTGACTGTGCCACCAACCTTAGTTGCCTTTGGGGTAACGACGGCAGATAGCCGTAAGGTCCTCTCTCCAGAGTTCAAGACTGCTGGTGAAAATATCTACTACATCCCAGGACAAGCCCTCTCAGCAGAGATTGATTTTGACTTAATTAAGTCAAATTTTGCTCAGTTTGAAGTCCTTCAAAAGGCTCACAAAGTAACAGCAGCTTCAGCTGTTAAATACGGTGGTGTGCTTGAAAGTTTGGCCCTTGCTACCTTTGGAAATCATATCGGTGCAGAAGTAACCTTGCCTGAACTTGAAACGGCTTTGACAGCTCAATTAGGCGGATTTATCTTCACATCTCCTGAAGAAATCGCTGGAGTAGAGAAGATTGGTCAAACGAAAGCAGACTTTACACTCCTTGTAAACGGTGTGAAGCTAGATGGACACAAGCTTGACAGTGCCTTCCAAGGAAAATTGGAAGAAGTTTACCCAACAGAATTTGCCCAAGCCAAAGAACTGGCTGAAGTACCAGCTGTTGCATCAGATGTTGTGATTAAAGCCAAAGAAAAGGTTGAAAAACCTGTGGTTTACATCCCAGTCTTTCCAGGAACTAACTCAGAATATGATTCAGCTAAGGCATTTGAGAAAGAAGATGCAGAGGTCAACTTGGTGCCATTTGTGACCTTGAATGAAGAGGCTATTGTCAAGTCAGTTGAAACTATGGTTGACAACATCAGCAAGGCTAACATTCTCTTTTTTTGCCGGTGGATTCTCGGCTGCGGACGAGCCAGATGGTTCAGCTAAGTTTATCGTCAACATCCTGCTTAATGAAAAGGTTCGTGTGGCTATTGATAGTTTTATCGCTCGTGGTGGCTTGATTATCGGTATCTGTAATGGATTCCAAGCCTTGGTCAAATCAGGTCTTCTTCCATACGGAAACTTTGAAGATGCCAAAAGTACTAGCCCAACCCTCTTCTACAATGATGCCAACCAACACGTGGCCAAGATGGTGGAAACTCGGATTGCCAATATCAACTCGCCATGGTTGGCTGGGGTGCAAGTGGGCGATATCCACGCCATTCCTGTTTCACACGGTGAAGGGAAGTTTGTCGTGACAGCTGAGGAATTTGCAGAGCTCCGTGACAATGGTCAAATCTTTAGCCAATACGTTGACTTTGATGGAAAACCAAGTATGGACTCTAAGTACAATCCGAATGGTTCTGTCCATGCCATCGAAGGAATTACCAGCAAGAACGGCCAAATTATCGGTAAGATGGGACACTCAGAACGTTATGAAGACGGTCTTTTCCAAAACATCCCAGGAAATAAAGACCAGAACCTGTTCGCGTCGGCGGTTAAATACTTTACTGGAAAATAAGACTTGCAGATGTTTTAATAGATAGTATCAGTAATGTAAAAGTCATGTAGATTTAGCTCTTGGTGCTACACAAATAAAAATTAGGTATATAAAATGACATACGAAGTAAAATCTCTTAATGAAGAATGTGGTGTTTTCGGTATCTGGGGACATCCAGATGCTGCTAAGTTGACCTATTTTGGTCTCCATAGTCTTCAGCACCGTGGTCAGGAGGGGGCAGGGATCCTCTCCAATGACCAAGGGAAACTAAAGCGGCATCGTGACATGGGTCTTCTATCAGAAGTCTTCAGAAATCCTGCTAACTTAGATAAATTGACAGGAACTGGTGCGATTGGTCACGTGCGTTATGCGACTGCTGGCGAAGCTTCTGTAGATAACATCCAGCCCTTCCTCTTCCGTTTTCATGATATGCAGTTTGGCTTGGCTCATAATGGAAACTTGACCAATGCTGCCTCTCTCAAGAAAGAATTGGAACAAAGAGGAGCAATTTTCAGCGCGACTTCGGACTCTGAAATCTTGGCTCACCTCATTCGTCGCAGTCACAATCCTAGTCTGATGGGCAAAATCAAGGAGGCGCTCAGTCTTGTCAAAGGTGGTTTTGCCTATATCTTGCTGTTTGAAGACAAGTTGATTGCTGCCCTTGACCCTAATGGTTTCCGTCCACTTTCTATCGGGAAATGGCCAACGGAGCGGTGGTGGTTTCCTCTGAAACCTGTGCTTTTGAGGTTATTGGTGCTGAATGGATTCGTGATTTGAAGCCAGGTGAGATTGTGATCATTGATGACAAGGGAATCCAGTATGATAGTTATACAGATGATACTCAGTTAGCAATCTGTTCTATGGAGTATATCTATTTTGCTCGCCCTGATTCTAACATTCATGGTGTCAATGTCCATACGGCACGTAAACGTATGGGTGCCCAATTGGCGCGTGAATTCAAGCATGAGGCAGATATAGTGGTCGGTGTGCCCAATTCTTCCCTCAGCGCGGCTATGGGATTTGCGGAAGAGTCCGGGCTACCAAATGAAATGGGCCTCATCAAGAACCAATACACCCAACGTACCTTTATCCAACCGACTCAAGAATTACGAGAGCAAGGGGTGCGGATGAAACTATCTGCTGTTTCTGGTGTTGTAAAGGCAAGCGTGTGGTTATGATTGATGACTCTATTGTACGTGGAACAACCTCTCGTCGGATCGTTCAGCTCTTGAAAGAAGCGGGTGCAACTGAGGTTCACGTTGCTATTGGCAGTCCAGCGCTAGCTTATCCATGTTTCTACGGGATTGATATCCAGACCCGTCAGGAGCTAATTGCGGCCAATCATACTGTTGAAGAAACTCGCCAAATCATTGGTGCGGACAGTCTGACTTATCTTTCTGTTGAGGGGTTGATTGATTCAATTGGTATTGAAACAGATGCGCCAAATGGTGGTCTCTGTGTCGCTTACTTTGACGGTGACTACCCAACACCTCTCTACGACTATGAAGAAGACTATCGTAGAAGTTTGGAAGAAAGACCAGTTTTTACAAGTGAGTTATTGAGATTCTCCATAAAAGAAAAGGAATAAATAAATGACAAAAAATGCTTATGCTCCACGTCTCACTACTGACTAAAAGCTAAAGCATTTGTCAGTAGACGCTTTCTCCTATGGGGCAAAGCTAGAACCCTGACTAGTATTTTTATACTCTTCGAAAATCAAATTCAAACCACGTCAGCTTCACCTTGCCGTACCCAAGTACAGCCTGCGGCTAGCTTTCTAGTTTGCTCTTTGATTTTCATTGAGTATTAGATAAAATAATTGTTTATCTAAAAATACGTCGCAATCTTCTCAAAGAAAAGGAAAAATAAAATGGCAAATAAAAATGCGTACGCTCAATCTGGTGTGGATGTTGAAGCGGGTTATGAAGTTGTTGAACGAATCAAAAAGCACGTGGCTCGTACGGAGCGTGCAGGTGTCATGGGAGCTCTTGGTGGTTTTGGTGGTATGTTTGACCTTTCAAAGACTGGGGTTAAAGAACCTGTCTTGATTTCAGGAACTGATGGTGTCGGAACTAAGCTCATGTTGGCAATCAAGTACGACAAGCACGATACCATCGGTCAAGACTGTGTGGCCATGTGTGTCAATGACATCATCGCTGCAGGTGCAGAGCCCCTCTATTTCCTGGACTATGTGGCGACAGGGAAGAATGAGCCAGCTAAACTAGAGCAAGTAGTTGCTGGTGTAGCAGAAGGTTGTGTGCAGGCAGGTGCTGCCCTCATAGGTGGGGAAACAGCTGAAATGCCTGGCATGTACGGCGAAGATGACTATGACTTGGCTGGCTTTGCGGTCGGTGTGGCTGAAAAATCTCAAATCATTGACGGTTCAAAAGTGGCAGAGGGAGATGTTCTTCTCGGACTTGCTTCAAGTGGGATTCATTCCAATGGTTACTCTCTCGTCCGTCGTGTCTTTGCGGATTACACAGGTGAGGAAATCTTGCCAGAATTGGAAGGCAAGCAACTCAAGGAAGTTCTTCTTGAGCCGACTCGTATCTATGTCAAGGCTGTTTTGCCACTCATCAAGGAAGGGTTGGTCAACGGCATTGCCCACATCACTGGTGGTGGCTTTATCGAAAATGTCCCCTCGCATGTTTGCAGCTGACTTGGCTGCTGAGATTGAAGAAGACAAGGTTCCCGTGCTTCCAATTTTCAAAGCCCTTGAAAAATACGGTCAGATCAAACACGAAGAAATGTTTGAAATCTTCAATATGGGTGTGGGGCTTATGTTTGCAGTTAGCCCTGAAAATGTAAGTCGTGTCAAGGAATTGTTGGATGAACCAGTCTATGAAATTGGTCGTATCGTCAAGAAAGAAAACGAAAGTGTCATCATCAAATGAAAAAAATAGCGGTTTTTGCCTCTGGTAATGGCTCAAATTTTCAGGTGATAGCGGAACAATTTCCAGTAGAGTTTGTCTTTTCAGACCATCGTGACGCCTATGTGCTCGAACGTGCAGACAAGCTCGGCGTTCTGTCCTATGCTTTTGAACTCAAGGAGTTTGAGAGCAAGGCAGACTACGAAGCGGCCCTGTCGAACTCTTGGAAGAACACCAGATTGACTTGGTTTGTCTAGCAGGCTACATGAAAATCGTTGGGCCAACCTTATTGGCGTCTTATGAAGGTCGGATTGTCAACATTCATCCAGCCTACCTGCCAGAGTTTCCAGGAGCTCATGGGATTGAGGATGCTTGGAAGTCTGGCGTTGCTGAGAGCGGCGTGACCATTCATTGGGTGGATTCAGGTGTGGATACAGGAAAGGTTATCAAACAAGTACGTGTACCGCGACTAGCTGATGATACCATTGACAGTTTTGAAGCTCGTATTCATGAGGCGGAATATCAGCTCTATCCAGAAGTGTTGGAATGTTTGGGAGTAGGGAGAAGATAAGAAGTAAATCAAATTTTGATTGTGCAATCTTGCTAGGAGAAAAAATGATTGAGATAAAATTAGTAGATGAGAGCAGTTTTCAGGCAGTGCTGGATTTGAAAATATCTGAAGCTGATGAACGAGCACGTTTCGTGTCTCCAAATGTACGCTCTTTAGCTGACGCATGGCTCTACCGAGAGAATGGGGATGTGTTTCCAATGGCAATTTATTGGAATGAGCTTGTAGTTGGTTTTCTCCTGTTGGAAATAGATAAGGATGAAGCGGAATACTTTATCTGGCGGATAATGATTGGCCAGCAGTACCAAGGAAGAGGTTATGGACGAAAAGCCGTGGAAGTTCTGATCAAAAAGGCTCAGATGGATAGCGATTGCAATCATATTATCGCAGATTATGTGGTTGGAAATGAAAAAATGAAGCATCTGTTGACTAGTTTGGGTTTTCAGGAAACAGGATTTATAGAAGAAAATAATGAAGTCGCTATGCGCTTGGACCTAAAGAAAGAGGAATAGAATGACGAAAAAAGCTTTAATCAGTATCTCAAACAAAGAGGGTATTGTTGAATTTGCCCAAGAGCTCAAAAAACTGGGTTGGGATATTATCTCGACAGGTGGGACAAAGGTTGCCCTTGATAATGCTGGGGTGAGCACCAGTGCCATTGATGATTCATAAGATATCTTTGATTCAAAATTGGAGTCAGTGATTGTTGAAGACGGCTTCAAACGGAGGTATTTGTAATGTTAGAATCTAAAAAAACAACTCGATATGTATTTTATGTCTATCTGATGTTATTAACTTGGGGAATCTTATTTAAGTTTGAGACCAATCCTGAATTTATAGCATTTTTCTTAGCTCCAAGGTACATCAATTGGATTCCATTTTCAGAACCACTAATAGTAGATGGAAAAATTGTTTTTGCTGAAATGTTATTTAATCTGATTTCCTTTATTCCATTAGGTGTTTGTTTCCCTCTGATAAAAACTAATTTATCTAGTTTAAGAATAGTCGGGACAGGTTTCTTGATTGGTCTATTGTTTGAGTGCTTACAGTATATTTTAGCAATAGGTATAACAGATATCACGGATTTGACTTTAAATACGCTAGGTGTTTGTGTAGGCTTACTGATTTATCAAATTTTTATAAGAGTGTTCAAATCACAGATTAGAAAATGGGTCAATATCTTAGGTATGCTTAGCCTTGGTTTTGCTTATCTTGTTTTACTGTTACTGCATTTAATTGGTGTTTAACTAATGATTAAAAAGGAGAATATAATGACTAAACGCGCCTTAATCAGCGTCTCAGACAAAGCGGGCATTGTTGAATTTGCCCAAGAACTTAAAAAACTTGGTTGGGAGATTATCTCGACGGGTGGGACCAAGGTTGCCCTTGATAATGCCGGGGTAGACACCATTGCTATCGATTATGTGACTGGTTTTCCAGAAATGATGGATGGTCGTGTCAAGACCCTTCATCCAAATATACACGGTGGACTCCTCGCTCGTCGTGACTTGGATAGTCACCTGGAAGCGGCTAAGGATAATAACATCGAGCTTATCGACCTTGTAGTGGTCAATCTCTATCCCTTTAAAGAAACGATTCTCAAACCAGATGTGACGTACGCTGATGCGGTTGAGAACATCGATATCGGTGGGCCATCTATGCTTCGCTCGGCAGCGAAGAATCATGCCAGCGTGACGGTTGTGGTAGACCCTGCTGACTATACAGTGGTTTTGGACGAGTTGTCAGCCAATGGTGAAACGACTTACGAAACGCGTCAGCGTTTGGCAGCCAAAGTTTTCCGTCACACAGCGGCTTATGACGCCTTGATTGCAGAGTATTTCACAGCTCAAGTGGGCGAAAGTAAACCAGAAAAGCTCACTTTGACCTATGACCTCAAACAAGCTATGCGTTACGGTGAGAACCCTCAACAAGACGCAGACTTCTACCAAAAAGCATTGCCGACAGATTATTCTATTGCATCAGCGAAACAGCTTAACGGTAAGGAACTGTCATTCAACAATATCAGAGATGCTGACGCTGCCATTCGTATCATCCGTGACTTTAAAGACCGTCCAACTGTTGTGGCTCTAAAACACATGAACCCATGTGGAATCGGTCAGGCTGATGATATCGAGACTGCTTGGGACTACGCTTATGAGTCTGACCCAGTTTCTATCTTTGGTGGGATTGTCGTTCTCAACCGTGAGGTGGATGCTGCGACAGCTGAGAAGATGCATGGTGTATTCCTTGAAATCATCATTGCACCAAGCTATACGGATGAAGCGCTCGCCATTTTGACCAATAAAAAGAAAAAAACTTGCGTATCCTTGCCTTGCCATTTGATGCTCAAGAGGCTAGCGAAGTGGAAGCAGAATACACAGGTGTTGTCGGTGGACTTCTGGTGCAAAACCAAGATGTGGTCAAAGAAAGTCCAGCTGACTGGCAAGTGGTGACCAAACGCCAACCAACTGAGACAGAGGCGACTGCCCTTGAGTTCGCTTGGAAGGCTATCAAGTACGTCAAATCAAACGGTATCATCATCACCAATGACCACATGACACTGGGTGTTGGTCCAGGTCAGACTAACCGTGTGGCTTCTGTTCGTATTGCGATTGAACAAGCTAAAGATCGTCTTGACGGTTCTGTCCTTGCTTCGGATGCCTTCTTCCCATTTGCGGATAATGTGGAAGAAATTGCCAAAGCAGGTATCAAGGCGATAATCCAGCCGGGTGGGTCCGTCCGTGACCAAGAATCTATCGAAGCTGCGGATAAATATGGCTTGACCATGGTCTTTACAGGCGTGAGACATTTTAGACATTAAGAACGTTAAAGGGAAGAAAACAGTTTCTTTCCTTTTTTACGTAAAAACACGGAGTGAAACGAGATTAAAACGAACGTTTGTGGTATAATATTATCAAATAATTCGCAAAAAGAGGTTGTGAGATGAAACTACTTGTTGTCGGTTCGGGTGGTCGTGAACATGCGATTGCTAAGAAGTTGCTTGAGTCAAAAGGCGTTGAAAAAGTATTTGTAGCTCCTGGGAATGACGGAATGACTCTGGATGGTCTGGAATTGGTAAATATCTCTATTTCCGAACATTTTAAATTGATTGACTTCGCAAAGGCCAACGATATTGCTTGGACCTTTATCGGTCCAGATGATGCCCTTGCTGCTGGTATTGTGGATGATTTTAACCAAGCTGGTCTCAAAGCCTTTGGTCCGACAAGATTGGCGGCAGAGCTGGAGTGGTCCAAGGATTTTGCTAAGGAAATCATGGTCAAATACGGCGTTCCGACAGCAGCCTATTGCACATTCTCAGATTTCGAGGAAGCCAAGGCCTATATCGAAAAGCAGGGTGCGCCTATCGTAGTCAAGGCGGATGGCTTGGCGCTTGGGAAGGGTGTCGTCGTTGCTGAGATAGTTGAGCAAGCGGTCGAAGCAGCTCACGAGATGCTTTTGGACAATAAATTTGGTGACTCAGGTGCGCGTGTGGTTATCGAGGAATTCCTCGAAGGAGAGGAATTTTCACTCTTTGCCTTTGTCAATGGGGACAAGTTCTACATCATGCCAACGGCTCAGGACCACAAACGTGCCTACGATGGCGACAAAGGGCCTAACACTGGTGGGATGGGTGCCTACGCGCCAGTTCCACACTTGCCACAGAGCGTGGTTGACATAGCAGTGGAGACTATTGTCAAGCCAGTCCTAGAGGGCATGATCCAAGAAGGGCGTTCATATCTGGGAGTTCTTTACGCAGGGCTTATCTTGACAGCTGATGGACCTAAGGTTATCGAGTTTAACGCTCGTTTCGGAGATCCAGAAACGCAAATTATCTTGCCTCGTCTGACATCTGACTTTGCACAAAATATCACAGATATTCTGGATGGCAAGGAGCCAAACATTACCTGGACGGACAAGGGTGTGACTCTGGGTGTGGTTGTCGCATCCAACGGTTACCCGCTAGACTATGAAAGGTGTCAAGTTGCCAGCCAAGACAGAGGGTGACATCATAACTTATTATGCCGGTGCCAAATTCGCTGAAAATGAGCAAGACCTTCTTTCAAACGGTGGACGTGTCTATATGCTGGTTACCACAGCAGACACCGTCAAAGAAGCCCAAGATACCATTTACCAAGAGCTTGCCCAACAACAAACAGAAGGTCTCTTTTATCGAACTGATATCGGAAGCAAGGGAGTATGAATATGATTGAAAAATTAAGTATTATAATATCGTTGCTAACAGCCTTAGTTGCGGTATGGAACAGTTGGTTCACAATAAAATCATTTAATGAGACACGTAAATACGATGTCAAAAAAATGAGATATGAAAAATTATACGTCTATTATATGGAGTATATCTCAAGAAAAGAAAAAAATTAAATTTTTTTGTCTTCGACAGATACAATCAACACATTGAATTATATATTTAGTGTTTATGATAATATTAAATTTTTTTAATGGATAAAGAAATTTCAGATAACCTCAATATTCTTCAAAAATAGTCTTGAAAAAAAGAGCGTAATCAATTTTTTTATCAGATTTTGATAAAATGAATTTGGACGAAAAGAAGTAGAAGATTGGATGAGTTGATACAGGCTTCTAAAAAGCTTTAACGGGGAATTTAAGAAATATTATCAGCTTCAACTATCAAAAGATTATAATAAATTAGTTTAAAAAGAGAGAAATTAAGAAAATATGAAACCGATTATTTCCATCATCATGGGCTCAAAATCTGACTGGGCAACCATGCAAAAAGCTGCCGAAGTCCTAGACCGTTTCGGTGTAGCCTACGAAAAGAAAGTTGTTTCTGCCCACCGTACACCAGACCTTATGTTCAGACATGCCGAAGAGGCTAGTAGACGTGGTATTAAGGTTATCATCGCAGGTGCTGGAGGCGCTGCTCACTTGCCAGGTATGGTCGCTGCTAAAACAACCCTTCCAGTCATTGGTGTGCCAGTCAAATCTCGTGCTCTTAGTGGAGTGGATTCACTCTATTCTATCGTTCAGATGCCGGGTGGGGTGCCTGTTGCGACAATGGCTATCGGTGAAGCAGGTGCGACCAACGCTGCCCTCTTCGCTCTCCGTCTCCTCTCAGTAGAGGATCAGGCCATCGCGACAGCTTTGGCAGATTTTGCAGAAGAACAAGGAAAAATCGCAGAGGAGTCGACGAATGAGCTCATCTAAAACAATTGGAATTATCGGTGGTGGTCAGCTGGGTCAGATGATTGCTATTTCTGCCATTTATATGGGCCACAAGGTTATCGCGCTGGATCCTGCGGCGGATTGCCCAGCCTCTCGCGTGGCGGAGATCATCGTTGCTCCTTATAATGACGTGGATGCTCTGCGTCAGTTGGCTGAGCGTTGCGATGTCCTCACCTATGAGTTTGAAAATGTCGATGCTGACGGTTTGGATGCTGCTATCAATGAGGGACAACTACCTCAAGGGACAGACCTGCTCCGCATTTCCCAAAATCGCATTTTTGAAAAGGACTTCCTCTCCAACAAGGCTCAAGTCACTGTGGCACCTTACAAGGTTGTGACCTCAAGCCAAGATTTGGCAGATATCGATCTATCGAAAAACTATGTCCTTAAGACCGCGACTGGTGGCTATGATGGGCATGGACAAAAGGTCATTCGTTCAGCAGAAGATTTGGCAGAAGCCTATGCGCTAGCTGACTCAGCAGACTGCGTTTTGGAAGAATTTGTCAACTTTGATCTTGAAATTTCTGTTATTGTCTCAGGAAATAGCAAGGATGTGACAGTATTCCCAGTTCAGGAAAATGTCCACCGTAACAACATTCTATCTAAGACCATTGTCCCTGCCCGCATTTCAGAAAGTCTAGCTGAGAAAGCTAAAACTATGGCAGTACAAATCGCAGAACAACTGAACCTTTCTGGAACGCTATGTGTGGAAATGTTTGCGACAGCTAATGATATTATCGTCAATGAGATTGCCCCACGCCCACATAACTCAGGACACTACTCAATCGAAGCCTGCGACTTTTCGCAATTCGACATGCATATTTTGGGTGTTCTGGGAGCACAATTACCAGCCATCAAACTGCATGCTCCAGCTGTCATGCTCAATGTCCTCGGACAACACGTCGAGGTCGCTGAAAAATATGTCACAGAAAATCCAAGCGCCCACCTTCACATGTATGGTAAAATAGAAGCGAAGCACAACCGCAAGATGGGGCATGTGACTTTGTTTAGTGATGTGCCGGATAGTGTGGAAGAGTTTGGGAAAAGGGATTGATTTTTAAGAGAATCATGGAAATAACTAAAATAACTGAAATTATTGAGAATAATAGCTTTAGTATATTTTTAGATTCAAGTTTTCTATTAGGACTTTTTGAGAATAAATGAAGGTATCGCAAAAGAAATGATTGAAAAGCTAGAGTCTGTAAAAAGAAAAATATAGTAGTAAGTTATATTGTTAAAGAAGAGTTTCAAAGAAACGTAAAGTCATACAACAATAAAAAAAGTTGAAATACGTATTCGAAAGAGTTTCAACGACTATAATCATGCTGAAGATAAAAGCTCTAGTGCATCTTTCTTCTATATTGACTGAGATTAATTCACAAAATGTAATAGGTAATAGACCATTATTGAACAAACTCTATATGGACTATCTAATTAATAGAAAAAAATAACAGAAGAAATACAAAAAAATAGATCATAGACAAATTTATAATGGTGAAAAAAATTTAATTGCGTGGTAGACTTTTGCAAACAAACTTTTTGAAATGGAGAATTTTATTGATAGACCTCCTGTCAATGAATTTTTTTAGATTTAATCTTAAAAAGGCCATATAAGAATGATTCATAAATTTCCACCAGGCTATAAAAGATTTTTTTGAAAAAAATATAAAAAAAGGATTTAGATAACTCAAATAATCCAAAAAGAAGTATCAAGATATTTGGGAGATTACTTTATATGGGATACAATATTAAATAATATAGACGGTAAGAGAGATATTGTTTTTATAACTGACGATGAGAAGGAAGATTGGTGGGATTCGGATGGAATTAAAACAAATGATTTTAAACCTAGAAAAGAACTTATAGAGGAATTTAATTCAAGAATTACTGATCCAAGTTCTCAGAAACTACATATGATAACCTTTCGAAATGCAATAGAGTTATTGAAATCCTCAAATCCAAATAAGTCATTCAGTGATGCTGTTTTGATTAATTCAAATTATATTGAGGAGTTGAAAAACAGATTAATTGCTGAAATAAAGAGTGATTTAGATGCTCGAATTTCAGAGAGATTTACATTTAGAAATACAGAAGTAACTTGGGAATTTGATAAGTTTAGTATTAATGAATGTCAGTTATTAGCTGATAGAGAAAAAAACGACTCGAATATAATTCTTCAGTATAGGATACAATCTAGCTTATATTTTTAATTCAAATGGTAAACCAGTAATTGTTTCTAACGAAACATTTGAATATTTAACTATAGGAATAGAAAAATATAGAAGTTATAGTTAAAGTATCTGTAGACAAGACGGATGAAATTACTGACTTAAATATTGAATCAATCCTTGAACAAAATGTCAATGAAATAGCAACTAATCCAGATTTTTGAAGCAAAGATAATTGGAATAGAAATTCATTCAAAGGGAATATTAAGAAGTGAAGAATTTGAACAAGAAGCAGCCTATCTAGAGTTTCTAGCAGATGAAGCATATGAAAGAATGTTTTTGGAGTTCATACTATGAAGGATATGATGGCAGTGCTTATATTCCGCCGGATTTTGATTATAGATGATATAATTAAAATTTTATATTATTAAGGAGAAACAACATGATTAACCGTTACTCTCGCCCTGAGATGGCGAATATTTGGAGTGAAGAAAATAAATACCGTGCTTGGCTTGAGGTGGAAATCTTGGCTGACGAGGCATGGGCTGAGTTGGGGGAAATCCCTAAGGAAGATGTGGCTTTGATTCGTGAGAAAGCGGACTTTGACATCGACCGTATTTTGGAGATTGAGCAGGAGACTCGTCACGATGTGGTGGCCTTCACGCGTGCGGTTTCTGAGACACTTGGCGAAGAACGCAAGTGGGTTCACTATGGTTTGACTTCTACTGATGTGGTGGACACGGCCTACGGTTACCTTTACAAGCAAGCCAACGACATCATCCGTCGTGACCTTGAAAACTTCACCAACATCATCGCTGACAAGGCTAAGGAGCATAAGTTCACCATCATGATGGGGCGTACCCACGGTGTGCACGCTGAACCTACAACCTTTGGTCTGAAATTGGCGACTTGGTATAGCGAAATGAAGCGCAACATCGAGCGTTTCGAGCATGCGGCTGCTGGTGTGGAAGCTGGTAAGATTTCTGGTGCGGTTGGTAACTTTGCCAACATCCCACCATTCGTAGAGCAATACGTCTGCGATAAATTGGGTATCCGTGCTCAAGAAATCTCTACACAGGTGCTTCCTCGTGACCTTCACGCTGAGTACTTTGCAGTACTTGCAAGTATCGCGACTTCTATCGAACGTATGGCGACTGAGATTCGTGGTCTGCAAAAGTCTGAGCAACGCGAAGTGGAAGAATTCTTTGCTAAGGGGCAAAAAGGTTCATCTGCAATGCCTCACAAACGCAACCCTATCGGTTCTGAGAACATGACAGGTCTTGCGCGTGTTATTCGTGGTCATATGATTACAGCCTATGAGAACGTCGCTCTCTGGCATGAACGTGATATCTCTCACTCATCAGCTGAGCGCATCATCACACCAGATACGACCATCTTGATTGACTACATGCTCAATCGTTTCGGAAATATTGTCAAGAATTTGACGGTCTTCCCAGAAAATATGATCCGCAACATGAACTCTACGTTTGGTCTTATCTTTAGCCAACGCGCTATGCTGACCTTGATTGAAAAAGGCATGACCCGTGAGCAAGCCTATGACTTGGTACAACCAAAAACAGCTTACTCTTGGGATAACCAAGTAGACTTTAAACCTCTTCTTGAATCAGATCCAGAAGTAACATCACGTCTGACTCAAGAGGAAATTGACGAAATCTTTAACCCTCTTTACTACACCAAACGAGTGGATGATATCTTTGAACGTCTTGGTTTAGGATAATTAAAATAAAATCGAATTTCTATTACTCCACTTATAGGAGTAGCAGAACTTCGATTTTTCTTGTTTATTAAAGCTTCCCAATATTTTAGTAAAAATTTCAACTAATTTAATCAATCTTAATTGACATATAGAAAATACAGTTTTGATGGGATATAATAAACATAGAAAAAAAGCCCAAGCGATTAGGCTTCGGCTTTCTTCTTAGTGATCACGGTCACATGAGATGAATTTAATCTTGTAGTAATCAGATC
>BNJV01001898.1_pt1 | contig 99078 bp, 122 predicted proteins | sample 8540591 | NCBI WGS metagenome assembly BNJV01 (sample SAMD00202457, study PRJDB9452) | human saliva metagenome | host: Homo sapiens | reverse complement strand
TGTGTTATAATGAATTATCACATTAGAGGTTAGAGGAGTTTGTTATGAAAACAGATATTGAAATCGCACAGAGTATTGAGCTAAAGCCAATCGTAGATCTTGTGGAGAAACTTGGTATTTCTTACGATGACTTGGAGCTGTACGGAAAGTATAAGGCTAAGCTCAGCTTTGATAAAATTCGTGCAGTTGAGAACAATCCAGTTGGTAAATTGATCTTGGTTACTGCCATCAACCCAACACCTGCAGGTGAAGGGAAGTCAACCATTACCATTGGACTGGCAGATGCCTTGAACAAGATTGGTAAAAAAACCATGATTGCCATTCGCGAACCATCTCTTGGTCCAGTAATGGGTATTAAGGGTGGTGCCGCTGGTGGTGGTTATGCGCAGGTTCTTCCAATGGAAGACATCAACCTCCACTTTACTGGAGATATGCATGCTATTACAACTGCTAACAATGCTCTTTCAGCCTTGATTGACAACCACTTGCACCAAGGAAATGAGCTGGGAATTGACCAACGTCGTATCCTTTGGAAGCGTGTAGTGGACTTGAACGACCGTGCTCTGCGTCATGTGACCGTTGGACTTGGTGGCCCGCTAAATGGTATTCCACGTGAGGATGGTTTTGATATTACAGTTGCTTCTGAAATCATGGCTATTCTTTGCTTAGCGACGGACATTGAGGACTTGAAACGTCGTTTAGCAAATATCGTTATCGGATATCGCTATGATCGTACCCCTGTTTCTGTTGGTGATCTGCAGGTAGAAGGTGCTTTAGCATTGATCTTGAAAGATGCTATCAAACCGAACTTGGTTCAGACAATTTACGGAACACCCGCCTTTGTACACGGTGGCCCTTTTGCCAATATTGCTCATGGATGTAACTCTGTTTTGGCAACAAGCACAGCCCTTCGCTTGGCTGACTATACAGTTACTGAAGCTGGTTTTGGTGCGGACCTTGGTGCTGAGAAATTCCTTGATATTAAGACACCAAACTTGCCAACTTCTCCAGATGCGGTAGTCATCGTTGCAACCCTTCGTGCCCTTAAGATGAATGGTGGTGTTGCTAAAGATGCTCTGACAGAAGAAAAACGTAGAAGCAGTTCGCGCAGGTTTTGCTAACTTGAAACGTCACGTTGAGAACATCCGTAAGTTCGGTATTCCAGCAGTTGTGGCTATTAACGAATTTGTCTCTGATACAGAAGCTGAAATATCAGCCTTGAAGGAACTATGTGCCTCAATTGATGTGCCAGTTGAGTTGGCTAGTGTCTGGGCTGATGGTGCAGAAGGTGGAGTAGCGCTTGCTGAAACGGTTGTCAAGACAATTGCTGAAACACCAGCTAACTATAAACGTTTGTATGACAATGACCTTTCTGTCCAAGAAAAGATTGAAAAGATTGTTACTGAAATCTATCGCGGTACAAAAGTCAACTTTGAGAAGAAAGCTCAAACGCAAATCGCCCAAATCGTTCAGAATGGTTGGGACAAATTGCCAATCTGTATGGCTAAAACTCAGTACAGTTTTTCAGACAATCCAAATGCACTTGGAGCGCCAGAAAACTTTGAAATTACCATTCGTGAATTGGTACCAAAATTGGGGGCAGGCTTCATCGTTGCCCTGACTGGTGATGTTATGACCATGCCAGGACTTCCAAAACGACCTGCAGCTCTTAACATGGATGTTGAAAGCGACGGAACTGTTCTAGGATTGTTCTAGTATATTGTAATTTATTTCAAATGAGTTTGGAAGAACTTTCCAAGCTCATTTTCTTATCTAGATATAAGGAGTTGTATTCAGCTGATGAGAGAGTTTTCTTCCACACGCAACCAGTCTAGGTAAAGATATTTTCCCCGATTTCTGATATAATAGAAACATTGACTTCAAGAGTAAGGAAGAGAAAATGAACGCATTATTGAATGGAATGAATGACCGTCAGGCTGAGGCGGTGCAAACGACAGAAGGCCCCTTGTTAATCATGGCGGGGGCTGGTTCTGGGAAGACTCGTGTTTTGACCCACCGTATTGCTTATTTGATTGATGAAAAGATGGTCAATCCTTGGAATATCTTGGCCATTACCTTTACCAATAAGGCTGCTCGTGAGATGAAGGAGCGTGCCTATGGGCTTAATCCAGATACTCAGGACTGTCTGATTGCGACCTTTCACTCCATGTGTGTTCGTATCCTGCGTCGCGATGCGGATCATATTGGCTACAATCGGAACTTCACCATTGTAGATCCCGGAGAACAGCGAACCCTCATGAAACGCATTCTCAAGCAATTAAACTTGGATCCTAAAAAATGGAATGAACGGACTATTTTGGGAACCATATCCAATGCTAAGAACGACCTAATTGATGATGTGGCTTATGCTGCTCAAGCTGGTGATATGTATACGCAAATCGTAGCTCAGTGTTATACAGCTTATCAAAAGGAGCTTCGTCAGTCTGAGTCCGTTGACTTTGATGATTTGATTATGCTGACCCTGCGTCTCTTTGATCAAAATCCTGACGTCTTGACTTACTATCAGCAGAAGTTCCAGTACATTCATGTTGATGAGTACCAAGATACCAACCATGCCCAGTATCAATTGGTCAAGCTTTTGGCTTCACGCTTTAATAATATCTGTGTTGTTGGGGATGCGGACCAGTCTATCTACGGTTGGCGTGGTGCTGATATGCAGAATATCTTGGATTTCGAGAAAGATTATCCTCAAGCCAAGGTAGTTTTGCTAGAAGAAAATTACCGTTCAACAAAAACCATTCTCCAAGCTGCCAATGACGTCATCAAAAACAATCAAAATCGACGTCCTAAGAATCTCTGGACCCAGAATGCGGATGGAGAGCAGATTATTTACTATCGTGCAAATGACGAACAAGATGAGGCTGTTTTTGTAGCCAAAACCATCGATGAACTTGGTCGAACTCAAAACTTCCTCCATAAAGATTTTGCAGTTCTTTATCGGACTAACGCCCAGTCTCGTACTATTGAGGAGGCCCTGCTCAAGTCCAATATTCCTTATACTATGGTTGGTGGGACCAAGTTCTACAGTCGTAAGGAAATTCGTGACATTATCGCCTACCTCAATCTCATCGCTAATCTGAGTGACAATATCAGTTTTGAGCGCATTATTAACGAACCAAAACGCGGAATTGGCCCAGGAACCGTTGAGAAAATTCGCGACTTTGCTAATATGCAAGAGATGTCTATGCTGGATACTTCAGCCAATATCATGCTGTCTGGCATCAAAGGAAAAGCAGCCCAGTCTATCTGGAATTTTGCCAATATGATTATGGATTTGCGGGAGCAACTGGATCAATTAACTATCACCGAGCTAGTGGAAGCTGTTCTAGAAAAAACTGGTTATATCGATATTCTCAATGCCCAAGCGACCTTAGAAAGCAAGGCTCGGGTTGAAAATATCGAAGAGTTCCTATCTGTTACCAAGAATTTGACGACAATCCTGATAGTCAAGAAGAGGAAACTGGTTTGGACAAACTCAGTCGTTTCTTGAATGACTTGGCTTTGATTGCAGACACGGATTCGGGAAGCCAGGAGACATCTGAGGTAACTTTGATGACACTCCATGCAGCTAAAGGACTGGAGTTTCCGGTTGTCTTTATCATTGGGATGGAGGAAAATGTCTTTCCACTTAGTCGTGCAGCAGAAGATCCGGATGAACTGGAAGAGGAACGCCGTTTGGCCTATGTAGGTATCACGCGCGCGGAGAAAATCCTCTATCTGACCAATGCCAACTCACGCTTGCTTTTTGGGCGTACCAACTACAATCGTCCGACTCGTTTCATTAACGAAATTAGTTCAGACTTACTTGACTATCAAGGCTTGGCTCGACCAGCGAATACTAGCTTTAAGGCTTCTTATAGCAGTGGTGGGATTGCTTTCGGTCAAGGTATGAGCTTAGCTCAGGCCCTTCAAGAACGAAAACGCAAGGCTGCACCAAGCTCTATCCAGTCAAGTGGCCTTCCATTTGGACAGTTTACAGCCGGAAATAAAAAAGATTCAAGCGATACTAACTGGTCTATTGGAGATATTGCACTTCACAAGAAATGGGGCAAGGGTACTGTTCTGGAAGTCTCTGGTAGCGGTGATACTCAGGAACTAAAAATCAATTTCCCAGATGTAGGGCTGAAAAAACTCCTAGCCAGTGTAGCCCCAATTGAGAAAAAAATCTAATTTTTCATCCTTCTCACGAATAATAAAGTGAGGAGGATTTTTATGTACAGTATTTCATTCCAAGAAGATTCACTCTTGCCTAGAGAAAGACTAGTTAAAGAAGGAGTAGAGGCGCTGAGCAATCAAGAGTTGTTAGCTATTTTGCTCAGAACGGGAACGCGTCAGGCCAATGTTTGAAATTTCCCAGAAAGTCTTGAACAGTTTGACCAGTCTAACTGATTTGAAAAAAATGACCCTGCAGGAATTGCAGAGTCTGTCTGGTATTGGACGGATTAAGGCCATTGAACTACAAGCAGTAATTGAACTGGGGCATCGTATTCACAAACATGAAACCCTTGAGATGGAAAGTATTCTCAGTAGTCAAAAGCTAGCCAAGAAAATGCAACAGGAGCTTGGCGACAAAAAACAAGAGCACCTAGTGGCGCTCTATCTCAATACTCAAAATCAAATCATTCATCAGCAAACTATTTTTATCGGATCTGCGACACGCAGCATTGCTGAACCACGGGAAATTCTTCACTATGCTTTGAAGCATATGGCAACTTCCGTGATTCTCGTTCATAATCATCCATCAGGTGCTGTATCACCTAGCCGAAATGATGATCATGTCACTAAGCTAGTAAAAGAAGCCTGCGAACTGATGGGAATCGTTTTCTTGGATCACCTGATTGTCTCGAGTTCTGATTATTTTAGTTATCGTGAAAAGACAGATTTGATTTAAAGTTCATTAACAACATAGTCAAACAATGTTTTATCTTTGGGACGATTTTCAAATAAAAATTCTGGATGCCATTGGACGCCGAGAAAAGCGATGTCATCTGTCGTTGTGACTGCCTCGATAATCTTATCCTTGGGATCATAGGCCACAACCTTTAAATTTGGAGCTAAATCCTTGATACTCTGATGGTGGAAGGAGTTGATATGAGAGATATCTCCATAGATTTCTCGGAGAATCGTATCAGGCTCAGTAGCAAGGCGTTGGGTCGTGTATTCGGCTGAACAGTCCTGCCAGTGGTCTTCGATATCTTGATGAAGTGTGCCTCCCATGGCAACGTTAAAGAGCTGAGTACCACGACAAACAGAAAAAATCGGTTTTTTTCTGTTTGATAGCTTCCTTGATAAGAGCTAATTCAAAGATATCCCTTTGTAAATGGTAGTCATCGCTGTCAATGGTTTTAGGCTCACCATAGAATTTTGGATCAACATTTTGCCCACCTGTTAGGATGAGTTTATCAATCATCGTGATGTAATGGTTTGCCATTTCTTGATCACCAATCGGTAGGATGATGGGAATTCCACCAGCGTCCTTGACTCCTTCAACAAAGCCTTTTGCTGCATAGCTCATCATGATGTCATCATCTGGATGAGCTTTTTCATTTCCTGTAATCCCAATAACTGGTTTTTTCATAAATGCTTTCGCTTTCTAATCCTCTTTACGCATAAAATAGAGGAGGGTTTGGAGTTCACTTGTCAAATCGACATATTGAACGACCACATCTTTTGGAAGGTGCAGGTGGACAGGAGAAAAACTGAGAATGCCTTTTATACCCGCGTCAACCAAAAGATTGGCAACTTCTTGTGATTTAACACTTGGAACTGTTAGGATAGCAGTTTTGACATCTGTTTCTTTGATCTTTTCTTTAATTTGAGAGATACCATAGATTGGAATCCCGTCAGGTGTCTGGGTGCCAACTTCTGGATGATCATCTAGGTCAAAGGCCATGATGATTTTCATCTTGTTTCGCTCGTGGAAGCGGTAGTGGAGAAGGGCATGACCCATATTTCCAATCCCAACCAACATAACATTGGTGATGGAGTTATCATTTAGGAGATCAGCAAAAAAATTCATCAATTTTTTGACATCATAGCCAAATCCACGACGTCCAAGTTCACCAAAGTAGGAAAAATCTCGCCGAACGGTCGCAGAATCGATACCGATAGCCTCTGCAATTTGTTTGGAGTTGGCACGTTCGATTTTTTCTGCATGAAATCTCTTGAAAATTCGATAGTAAAGAGAGAGTCTTTTTGCTGTTGCTTTTGGAATAGCAGACTGTTTATCTTTCACAAAATCACAACCTTTCTATTCTTCTATTTTTATAGAAACCTTGTGAAAAAATCAACAAAAACAAGAAAAAACTAAGAGAATTCTTAGTTTTAATCTGAAAAATTAGTTTGTGATAGAAAACGGTAGAGATCGCCAACTAATCCTTGATAAATCACTTTATCATTCAGTGTTAAGGAGCTGATTAGGAGAGTGTCGGGCAGGGTAACACAGCCTGATAGTGATAGCATAAGCTCTTCGTAATCAGCAAATTCAAGTGTGCGTTCAACTTGATAGCTATCTTTATATGTGAGATGATACATAGCAAATTATCTTTCTTCTTTTGTGAAGATTCCGCGTTCTACAAGACTGTCCATGAGGAAGTAGAACTTCTCTTGGTGGATATGGTGTTCTTCAGATTTAAAGATATTCACCAAACGTAGACCAGATTTGTCAGTGATATTAATTTTAACACCTGTAAGCTCTTTATTGATGATAATTTTCAGTTGGAAACCTTCACCACTGTTAGGAACTTTTTCAAGTAAACGAGTCAGTTCGTAGTTTCCGACTTTTGTTTCAAAGAAAGTATTGTCTTTGAGTGTAAACTTTTTTACAGATGGACTGAGTGTATAGTCGTAGCGACAGTTTTGTAGTTTAATGGTTTTTTCGAATGCCATTAGGTTAATCTCCAATAATATTTTTTAAGGTTTGTGCCAGTTGTTTGAGTTCCTCCTCAGTATTAAGAGGAGAAAGACTGATACGGACAGACTCTTTTAAACGATGGGAATCGGACCCATAGAAAGCTTCGAGTACATGACTGGTCTGCACAATACCAGCAGTACAGGCTGAACCAGTTGAAATTGAGATTCCTTCTAGGTCTAACCGAAGCAAGAGCAAATCATTTTTTTGACCAGGAAAACCGATATTGAAAACATAAGGCAATTGATTTTGACCTTCATTAAGATAATAGTCCAAACCTTCAATCTCTTCTAGAAAAGCAGTTTTTAATCCCTCTAATTTTCGGTAATGGTCAGCCTGATGCTCCAAGTCTTCTCTGAGGGCAGCAACCATACCGACGATGGCAGCAAGGTTTTCTGTCCCAGCCCGTTTCTTTTGTTCTTGGTCTCCACCGTGAAGGTAAGGATCAAAGTCCATAGACGAAGCGTAAAGAAAACCAATTCCTTTTGGTCCATGGAATTTGTGTGCGGAAGCACTGAGGAAATCAATTCCTAATTCTTCTGGATGGATAGAGATTTTCCCGATAGCTTGAACAGCATCAACATGATAAGCAGCAGGATGTTCTTTTAAACCTGTCCAATCTCAGCGATAGGTAAGAGACTACCTGTTTCATTATTGGCATACATGGTAGAAACGAGGATGGTATCGTCACGTAAAGCTTCTTGAATCTGCTGCGCAGTGATTTCTTGATTTACTGGTTGGATGATGGTAGCCTCAAAGCCAAAATGTTGAACCAGATAATCAATGGTTTCAAGGACAGAATGGTGTTCGATAGCTGTCGTGATGATATGTTTGCCACGTTCTTGATGACGGAGACAATAGCCGATAATAGCTGTATTGTTACTCTCTGTTCCCCCAGATGTGAAAAAGATATGTTGGGGCTTGGTTCCTAGTAAGTGAGCTAACTCCTGACGGGCTTCACGGAGCAGTTTGCCAGCATGTCGACCATGACTGTGAATACTTGAAGGATTCCCATGGGTTTCTTGCATGACCTTGGTCATTTCTGCGAGAGCTACTGCTGACATTGGAGTAGTAGCAGCATTGTCCAAATAAATCAAAGAATCACCTTATTCCTTTTTATTATATGCAAAGAGTGGGCTAACTGGTTTTCTTTCGTGGATACGGACGATGGCATCACCAATCAATTCGCTAGCGGTGATATAACATACATTTTCTGGAGTTCTTTCTTTGGTTGCTACCGAATCAGTCACTAGGATTTCTTTAATATTGGTCGCGTCTAGAAGTTCAGCAGCTCCTTCTACAAAGAGACCATGACTAGATACGGCATAGATCTCAGTAGCACCCCCGCGTTCGACGATTTTTGCTGCTTCTGAAAAAGTACGTCCAGTATTTAGGATATCATCAATCAAGATGGCCTTCTTGCCTTCAACATCACCGATGATATAGCCTTGGCTACGCTCTGAATCGTCTTGAGCATAGTCGATGATTGCAATTGGTGCATCTAAATATTCAGCTAAGCTACGGGCACGTTTGACACCAGAGTTTTTTGGACTAACAACAACGACATCTGATCCCAGCAACCCTTTATCGCTGTAGTGTTTAGCAAAGAGAGGAATTGTATAGAGGTTATCTACTGGAATGTCAAAGAAACCTTGCACCTGAACGGCATGTAGATCAAGGGTTAGAACACGGCTAACACCTGCTTTGACGAGCATATTAGCAACGAGTTTTGCAGTGAGGGGTTCGCGAGAAGAAGCGATACGATCTGACGAGCATAACCAAAGTAAGGAAGGACAACGTTGATACTATGAGCACTTGCACGTACACAAGCATCAACCATGATTAACAGCTCCATCAAGTGGTTGCTAACGGGGTAGCTGGTTGATTGGATGATGTAGACATCGTAACCACGGACACTCTCTTCAATGTTGACCTGGATTTCACCATCAGAAAATTGGCGAGAAGATAATTTTCCGAGAGGTACCCCAACCGTTTCTGCGATTTTTTGTGCAATTTCATGATTGGAATTAAGTGCAAAAAGTTTCATGTTGTTTCTATCTGACATTATAGACCGTCCTCTGTAAACTCTAAATATTTTTATCTCCATTATTTTACCAGAAAATGGAGATTATTTCAGTAATTTTTTTCATGCTTTTAATAAAAACGAATTAATTTTTGAAGGAGCTTTTTGATAAGTGATACTATTTTCTGAAAGAAATTGCTGAAAATCTCGTTTTCCTTTCTCGTGATCGGTGACCTCTAGCTCCAGTTCGTAGTCTGTATGATCAAAGTAGTGACTTTCATCTAGTGCCATTAGACCAATCGACGTTTCCATTTCGTAACGAATCGTTTCAAGACAACCCAGAACAAACCAGTCATGACTTTCAATGCCAATCTCAGCAAGTTTCTCCATAACCATCCCTTGAGGTAGGATCTGTTTTTTTCTAAATAATGTTCAGCTTCTGGAAGAGTCATTTTCTGATTGTATTCCATATTTCCTACAGTTTGTGGCACTTTCAAGGTCAATTCCGCCCAATCTGAAAAGGTGCGAATGCGCATGGCAACCTTTTTTTCACGCAATTGGAAATCAGGTGTATCAATGTAGTAGTTTTTCTGTAGGATGGGTTGGATATGAGAAAACTGTTCTTTTAAATGATCGTAATCCTCTTTTTTTCAGTAGTGTTTTTCAGTTCAATTTCTAAATGTTTCATTTTTTTAACCTTTTCTATATCTTTGAAAGCGATTTATGGTATAATGGACAATGTATTTATTGTATACGAATGTACTGAAAAAATCAAAGATTTTCGACAGGGCAATCAAACATTACAAGGGAGAAAATATGACCATAGAATGGGAAGAATTTTTAGATCCTTACATTCAAGCTGTTGGTGAATTGAAGATTAAACTTCGTGGGATTCGCAAACAGTATCGTAAACAAAACAAGCACTCTCCGATTGAGTTTGTTACTGGACGGGTGAAGCCGATTGAAAGTATTAAGGAAAAAATGAATCGCAGAGGGATTGGCTACGATACTTTGGAACATGACTTACAGGATATCGCGGGTTTGCGGGTCATGGTGCAGTTCGTCGATGATGTTCAGGAAGTTGTTGCGATTTTACGCAAACGCCATGATATGAGAGTAGTACAGGAACGTGACTACATCACGCATCGGAAGGCTTCGGGCTATCGTTCCTATCATGTGGTGATAGAGTATACAGTTGACACCATCAGTGGTGTCAAGACGATTCTGGCTGAAATTCAAATCCGGACCTTGGCTATGAACTTTTTGGGCTACCATTGAGCATTCGCTCAATTATAAGTATCAGGGGGATTTCCCAGAAGAAATCAAAAAAAGACTAGAAATCACGGCCAAAATTGCTCATCAACTAGATGAAGAAATGGGGAAGATTCGAGATGACATTCAGGAAGCGCAGGCTCTCTTTGATCCTTTGAGTAGAAAACTAAACGACGGTGTAGGAAATAGTGACGATACAGATGAAGAATACAGGTAAGCGAGTTGACCTCATAGCTAATAGAAAGCCACAGAGTCAGAAAGTTTTACATAAACTGAGGGAAAAACTCAAAAAACAGCATTTTATAATTAATGATACAAATCCCGACATCGTCATTTCGATTGGCGGAGATGGGATGCTTTTGTCTGCCTTTCATAAGTATGAGAATCAGTTAGATAAAGTTCGATTTATTGGCGTACATACTGGACACTTGGGATTTTACACAGATTATCGCGATTTTGAGTTGGATCAGTTGGTTACCAATCTCCAACTGGATACTGGTGCCAAGGTTTCCTATCCTGTTTTGAATGTCAAGGTGACACTTGAAAACGGAGAAGTTAAGACCTTCCGTGCATTAAACGAAGCCAGCATCCGTCGATCGGATCGCACCATGGTTGCGGATATCATTATTAACCACGTTCCATTTGAGCGATTTCGAGGAGATGGAGTAACTGTTTCAACGCCAACTGGAAGCACTGCCTATAACAAGTCCTTGGGTGGAGCTGTCTTGCATCCTACCATTGAAGCCTTGCAGTTGACTGAAATAGCGAGTCTTAACAACAGAGTTTATCGAACACTTGGTTCTTCGATAATCGTTCCGAAGAAAGATAAAATTGAGCTTTTACCGACTCGTAATGACTATCACACGTTATCGGTTGACAATAGCATCTATTCTTTCCGAAATATAGAACGGATTGAGTACCAAATCGACCATCACAAGATACACTTCGTAGCGACGCCAAGTCACACTAGTTTCTGGAATCGTGTCAAAGATGCCTTCATCGGCGAGGTGGATGAATGAGGTTCGAATTTATCGCAGATGACCACGTCAAAGTCAAAACTTTCCTCAAGAAACATGAGGTTTCCAAGGGACTTTTGGCTAAGATTAAGTTTCGAGGCGGTGCTATTCTGGTCAATGATCAACCTCAAAATGCGACTTATCTCTTAGATGTTGGAGACCGCGTTGCCATTGATATTCCAGCTGAGGAAGGCTTTGAAACTCTTGAAGCCATTGATCGTCCTCTAGATATCTTGTATGAGGATGACCATTTTCTGGTTTTGAATAAGCCTTATGGAGTTGCTTCCATCCCCAGTGTCAATCATTCCAATACCATTGCAAATTTCATCAAGGGCTACTATGTCAAGCGGGAATATGAAAACCAGCAGGTTCATATCGTGACTAGACTTGATAGAGATACATCTGGTTTGATGCTCTTTGCTAAGCACGGTTATGCTCATGCACGATTAGACAAGCAATTGCAACGAAAGTCTATCGAAAAACGTTATTTCGCTTTGGTTAAGGGCAATGGAATTTTGGAGCCAGAAGGGGAGATTATCGCCCCGATTGCACGTGATGAAGACTCCATTATCACGAGACGGGTAGCCAAAGGTGGAAAATACGCCCATACATCTTACAAGGTTGTAGCGTCTTATGGAGATATTCACCTGGTCGATATTCGATTGCATACTGGACGAACTCATCAGATCCGAGTGCATTTTTCTCATATTGGCTTCCCTTTGTTGGGAGATGACCTCTATGGTGGCAGCCTAGAAGATGGTATTCAACGCCAAGCTTTGCATTGCCATTCCTTATCCTTTTATCATCCCTTCTTAGGGCGTCAGCTGGAGCTGGAAAGCCCTTTGCCAGATGATTTTAACAATCTTATCACTCAGTTATCAACTAATACTCTTTAAAATCTATTTTGAGTATAATTAATTATCTTAAAGGAGAAACTCATGGAAGTTTTTGAAAGTCTCAAAGCCAACCTGGTTGGTAAAAATGTACGCATCGTTCTCCCTGAAGGGAAAGAACCTCGTATCCTTCAAGCGACAAAACGTTTGGTTAAAGAAACAGATGTCATCCCAGTATTGCTTGGTAAACCTGAAAAAATCAAAATCTACCTTGAAATCGAAGGGATCACTGAAGGTTACGAAGTTATCGACCCTGACCACTACGTTAAGTTTGACGAAATGGTTGCTGCGCTCGTTGAACGTCGTACGGTAAGATATCAGAAGAAGAAGCTGGTAGACTCTTGCGTGAAGACGTTAACTACTTTGGTGTAATGCTAGTATATATGGGCTTGGTTGACGGTATGGTTTCAGGTGCACTTCACTCAACTGCTGCAACAGTTCGTCCAGCCCTTCAAATCATTAAAACTCGTCCTAATGTTACTCGTACTTCAGGTGCCTTCTTGATGACTCGTGGTTCAGAACGTTATCTTTTTGGAGACTGTGCGATCAACATTAATCCTGATGCAGATGACTTAGCTGAAATTGCTATTAACTCAGCAATCACTGCGAAAATGTTTGGTATCGAACCCAAAATTGCTATGTTGAGCTATTCAAGTAAAGGTTCTGGTTTTGGTGAGAACGTTGATAAGGTAGTAGCAGCTACACAACGTGCGCACGAACTACGTCCAGACCTTGAAATCGATGGGGAATTGCAATTTGACGCTGCTTTCCACCCTGAAACGGCAGCTTTGAAAGCTCCAGGAAGTAAAGTAGCTGGACAAGCAACTGTATTCATCTCCCAAGTATAGAAGCTGGAAATATCGGTTACAAGATTGCAGAACGTCTCGGTGGTTTCTCGGCTGTAGGTCCTGTTTTACAAGGTTTGAATAAGCCAGTTAATGACCTTTCACGTGGATGTAGCTCAGATGACGTATACAATCTTACACTAATTACTGCAGCTCAAGCAGTTCATCAATAATATATAATCCTCTTTCCCTTGGGAAGAGGATTTTTAGCGCTAAGACAAAGACAGTTAGGAGCTTCTATGTTATACTAGATATATGTTAGATTTGAAAGAATACGGTGTTAACATGTGGCCGGAGGAGAAGATTTCCTCTTTCCGTGAGAAACTCCTCAACTGGTACGATGAAAACAAACGGGATTTACCATGGCGTAGAAGTAAAAATCCTTATCATATCTGGGTTTCTGAAATTATGCTCCAGCAGACTAGAGTAGACACAGTCATTCCCTACTATGAACGATTCTTGGATTGGTTTCCAACTGTAGAAAGTTTGGCTAATGCCTCTGAAGAACGTTTGTTGAAGGCTTGGGAGGGCCTGGGTTATTATTCTCGAGTGCGTAATATGCAGGCTGCGGCTCAGCAGATTATGGCTGACTTTGAAGGTAAATTTCCAAACACTTACGAAGGAATTTCTAGTTTGAAAGGGATTGGCCCCTATACTGCAGGAGCTATTTCTAGTATCGCTTTTAATTTAGCTGAGCCAGCAGTTGATGGCAATGTCATGCGTGTTTTGTCTCGCTTGTTTGAGGTCAATCATGATATCGGAGTTCCTAGCAATCGAAAGATTTTTCAAGCTATGATGGAAATCTTAATTGATCCAGAACGACCAGGAGACTTTAATCAAGCCTTAATGGACTTGGGGTCTGATATAGAGGCTCCAGTTAATCCTCGACCAGAAGCAAGTCCTGTTAAGGAATTTAGTGCAGCGTATCAGAACGGGACCATGGATTCTTATCCGATTAAAGAACCCAAGAAAAAGCCTCTTCCAATTTATCTCAAGGCCTTGGTTGTGCGCAATGATCGAGGTCAATATCTACTTGAGAAAAATGAAAGTGAGAAACTGCTAGCTGGTTTTTGGCATTTTCCCTTGATAGAAGTAGAGGAGTTTTCACAGGAAGAGGAACAGCTGAATCTATTTGCTCAGGTCGCTGAAAAAAGCGTAGCTTTCGGTCCAACACCCCAAGAAAGTTTTGAGCAGGATTATGATTTAGAAGTTAATTGGTCCCATCAAGTTTTTTTGATCAAGTCAAGCATGTCTTTAGTCATCGTAAATGGCATATTCAAATCCTAGCAGGTCAGGTGACAGATTCGAAACAGTTTTCAGGCAGAGAAGTTCGCTGGATCTCTCCTCAGGAGTTTTCTGATTATCCACTTGCTAAACCTCAACAAAAGATTTGGCAGGCTTATAAAACAACTCTCAAAGACGAGGGCTGAAATTAGCCATTTGTGCCTTCTTTACATTTTTTTGTTATAATAGATAGAGAAAAGGTGAACATATGAAAAAAATATTAGTTGTAGATGATGAAAAACCAATCTCAGATATTATTAAGTTTAATATGACCAAGGAAGGTTATGAGGTTGTAACAGCCTTTAATGGTCGTGAGGCAATCGAGCTATTTGAAGCTGAGCAACCCGACATTATTATCCTAGACTTGATGCTACCTGAAATCGATGGTTTAGAAGTAGCCAAAGCTATTCGTAAGACGAGTAGTGTGCCTATTATTATGCTCTCAGCTAAGGATAGTGAATTTGACAAGGTCATCGGTTTAGAGCTAGGAGCAGATGATTATGTAACCAAGCCATTTTCAAACCGCGAGTTGCAGGCGCGTGTCAAGGCTTTACTCCGTCGTACAGATCTCGCTTCAGCTGATAGTCAAGAGTCTGATGAAAAGAAATCCCAGCCCCTACAGATTGGCGATTTGGAAATTGTGCCGGACGCTTACGTAGCAAAAAAATATGGTGAGGAATTAGAGTTGACTCATCGTGAGTTTGAGCTCTTATACCATTTGGCTTCCCATATTGGACAAGTTATTACTCGTGAACACTTGCTTGAGACTGTTTGGGGCTATGATTATTTTGGTGATGTTCGTACAGTGGATGTGACTATCCGACGTTTGCGTGAAAAAATCGAAGACACTCCAAGCCGTCCAGAATACATCCTAACACGTCGTGGTGTGGGTTACTATATGAGAAATAATGATTGAAGCAATTAAACAAAGCGTTCTGAACAGAGATTTTATCTTTATTTTGATTCTGCTGGGCTTTATCTTGGTGGTAACCTTGCTATTGCTAGAAAATCGCCGTGATAATATTCGGCTAAAGCAGATTAATCAAAAGGTCAAGGATTTGATTGCAGGGGATTATTCTCGAATTTTGGATATGCAAGGAAGCTCTGAAATCACCAACATCACCAATAACCTCAATGATTTGTCTGAGGTCATTCGTCTAACGCAGGAAAATCTGGAGCAAGAAACAAAAAGGCTTAACAGTATTCTTTCTTATATGACAGATGGAGTTCTTGCGACCAATCGCCGTGGTCAGATTACTATGATTAACGATATGGCTAAGAAACAGCTGGGTATCGTAAAAGAAGAAGCATTGAACAAAAGCATCCTAGAATTGCTTAAGATAGAGGAAGAGTATGAGCTACGTGACCTCATTACACAGATTCCCGAATTGATGATTGATTCCCAAAATGCTAATGGAGAATATCTTAGCCTTCGTGTGCGTTTTGCACTCATTCGTCGTGAGTCTGGATTCATCTCTGGTTTGGTTGCCGTTTTGCACGATACGACTGAACAGGAGAAGGAAGAGCGTGAACGGAGACTCTTCGTGTCCAATGTTAGCCATGAGTTGAGGACTCCTTTGACGAGTGTTAAATCTTATCTTGAAGCCTTGGATGAGGGAGCCTTGTATGATCCTGTAGCCCCTGATTTTATCAAGGTTTCGCTCGATGAAACCAATCGTATGATGCGGATGGTGACAGACCTCTTACATCTCTCTCGTATTGATAATGCAACCACTCGACTGGATGTGGAATTGATTAACTTTACAGCCTTTATCACCTTTATCCTCAACCGTTTCGATAAGATGAGGAGCCAGGATGAAGAGAAAAAATATGAGCTGGTTAGAGATTACCCAATCAATTCAGTTTGGATCGAGATTGATACCGATAAAATGACCCAGGTAATTGATAATATTCTCAACAATGCCATCAAGTACTCACCAGATGGTGGGAAAATTACTGTCAGCATGAAAACCACTGAAGACCAGATGATTTTATCCATAAAAGACCAAGGTCTAGGTATTCCAAAGCAAGATTTGCCGAAGATTTTCGACCGTTTTTACCGTGTGGATCGTGCAAGAAGTCGTGCCCAAGGTGGAACTGGGCTAGGTCTAGCCATCGCCAAGGAAATCATCAAACAACATAATGGCTTTATTTGGGCCAAAAGTGAATACGGTAAGGGATCAACCTTTACCATTGTGCTCCCTTATGATAAGGATGCAGTGAAAGAAGAAGTCTGGGAGGATGAAGTAGAAGACTAGAATGAGTGAAATAGGCTTTAAATACAGTATTTTAGCATCAGGTTCCAGTGGAAATTCCTTTTATCTGGAAACGCCAAAAAAGAAAATTTTAGTGGATGCAGGCTTGTCTGGTAAGAAATTACCAGTCTGTTGAGTGAAATCAATCGTAAGCCTGAAGATTTGGATGCGATTTTGATTACGCATGAGCATTCAGACCATATCCATGGAGTGGGTGTATTGGCTCGAAAGTATGGTATGGATCTTTATGCCAATGAAAAAACCTGGCAAGCTATGGAAAATAGCAAGTACCTCGGTAAGGTGGATGCATCGCAGAAGCATATTTTTGAAATGGGAAAAACCAAAACTTTTGGCGATATCGACATCGAGAGTTTTGGGGTTAGTCATGATGCCGCAGCACCCCAGTTTTATCGCTTTATGAAGGATGATAAGAGTTTTGTCATGTTGACCGATACAGGTTATGTTAGTGATCGTATGGCAGGGATTGTCGAAAATGCTGACGGTTATCTCATCGAGTCCAACCACGACGTGGAAATCTTGCGAGCAGGTTCTTACGCTTGGCGACTCAAACAGCGAATCCTCTCTGATCTCGGTCACCTCTCTAACGAAGACGGAGCTGAAGCCATGATTCGTGCAATGGGAAATCGAACCAAGAAAATCTACCTTGGGCACTTGTCAAAAGAGAACAATATCAAGGAGCTGGCTCATATGACTATGGTTAATCAGCTAGCACAAGCTGATCTGGGAGTCGGAGTTGACTTTAAGGTTTACGACACTTCCCCAGATACCGCAACACCACTGACAGATATATAAAAAAGAAGGCGAGTGCCTTCTTTTGTTGTCTTTTACAATCCTGCAAATTCTTTGATTTCTTGTACTGACATTGAAGAGTCGCAACGAACATTGATTTGACCATCTGCAATGTGAACGAATCCCGGAACAGTTGGGATGCCATAGTGTGAACGGAAATCTTGCAGGGCTTCCAATTGGCTAGGTTCTTCGCTATTGATGAAGTAGATGTGTGCTTTGGTTTCAGCTACGACTCCTGCTAATGTACCAGCAAATTTACGGCAGTAAGGGCAAGTTTTGCGACCGATGAAGAAGGTTGCGGTTTCTTTGTTATCAAGAGTTTCTTGTGCTCGCGCAACTGTAGTGACTTCAAGGTCTTTGATATTATCTAAAAATTGTTCCATGAGATTACCTCGCTTTGATTGATAAGTCTAGTATGCCACAAAGTTCCTAAAATTGCTCGGATTTGATACGAAAAAAGATGAGATTGGTTGGTCTCATCTTTTCTAGTGTTTTATTTTACAAAAGCATTGATTTCAGCTTCGATGTTGGCAATCTTAGCTTGTGAATCTTCGTTGCTTTCACCCACAACGGCAATGTAGAACTTGATTTTTGGTTCTGTACCAGAAGGGCGAACAGCAATCCATGAACCGTCCGCAAGTGTGTATTTCAAAACATCGCTTGGAGGAGTCGTCAAGGCTGTTACAGTACCATCTGCAGCAGTAGAAGTTTGCGCTTTGAAGTCTTCTACAACAGTGATAGTTGTTGCGTTCCATTCTTTCGGACCATTGTCACGGAATTTAGCCATGATTGCTTTGATTTGTTCAGCACCATCTACACCTGAAAGAGTTACAGAGATAGTCTTTTCAGCATAGTAACCGTACTCTTTGTAGATTTCTTCGATACCGTCAGCAAGAGTCAAACCACGAGAACGGTAGTAAGCAGCAAGCTCAGCAACGACAAGAACGGCTTGAATAGCATCTTTATCACGTACGAATGGTTTAATCAAGTAACCGAAGCTTTCTTCAAATCCCATCATGTAAGTGTGATTGTGTTTTTCTTCGAATTCTTGGATTTTTTCAGCGATAAATTTGAAACCAGTCAAGACGTTGAACATAGTTGCGCCGTAGCTCTCAGCAATCTTCGTTACCAAATCAGTTGATACGATTGATTTGCAAAGGGCTGCATTTTCAGGAAGAGTTCCAGCGTTTTTGTGGGCTTCCAAGATGTATTTGGCCATGATTGCACCGATTTGGTTACCTGAAAGGTTGAGGTAGCTACCATCTTTTTGAAGAACTTCAACACCAACACGGTCAGCATCAGGGTCAGTAGCGACGAGTACATCAGCACCAACTTGACGACCAAGTTCTTCGGCAAGGGCGAAGGCTGCTTGGCTTTCTGGATTTGGAGATTTAACAGTTGAAAAGTCAGGGTCTGGAGTTGCTTGCGCTTCAACAACTTGAACAGAGTCAAATCCTGCTTGGGCAAGAGCACGACGAGCCAACATTTCACCAGTACCATGGAGTGGTGTGTAGACAATCTTCATGTCTTTACCAAATTCTTCAATCAAGGCTGGGTTGATGTTAACGTCTTTAACTTCTTTGAGGTATTCTGCATCAACAGCTTCGCCGATGACTTCAATCAAGCCAGAAGCTTTTTCAGCTTCCACATCAGCAACTTCAACTGCAAATGGATTTTCAATCGCACGGATATAAGTCGTCAAAGCGTCTGCATCGTGTGGAGGCATTTGTCCACCGTCTTCACCGTAAACCTTGTAACCATTAAATGGAGCTGGGTTGTGACTAGCAGTAATCATGATACCTGCGAAACAGTTGAGGTGACGAACTGCAAATGAGAGTTCTGGAGTCGGACGAAGACTTTCAAAAACGTAAGATTTGATACCGTGTTTTGCTAGAACTGCAGCAGATTCAAAGGCAAACTCAGGTGAGAAGTGACGGCTATCGTAAGCGATGGCTACACCACGTTCCTTTCATTTCCACCTTTTGACTCAATCAAACGAGCTAAACCTTCAGTCGCTTGACGGACAACATAGATATTGATGCGGTTTGTACCAGCACCGATCAAACCACGCATACCAGCAGTACCAAATTCAAGATTGGTATAGAAGGCATCTTCCTTTGTTTTTTCATCCATATTTTCCAAATCTTGACGAAGGTAGTCTGGAAGGTCAGCAAAATCAAGCCATTTTTGATAATTTTCTTGGTAAGTCATAGAGTGTCTCCTTTTTTGTAAATTCTTTTAATCGCTTTCATTATATCACGATTTATCATTTTAGTAAAACGTTAGCATAACTTTCTGAAAAAGCTTGAAATGAAATGGATTCTATAGTCTTGAACCCCTTAGGGAAACATGCTATACTACCTATATGATTATTTTACAAGCTAATAAAATTGAACGTTCCTTTTCGCTGGAGAGGTTCTTTTTGATAATATCAATCTGCAAGTTGATGAACGAGACCGGATTGCCCTCGTTGGGAAAAAAATGGGGCAGGTAAGTCTACTCTTTTGAAGATTTTGGTTGGGGAAGAGGAGCCGACCAGTGGAGAAATCAATAAGAAAAAAGATGTTTTTCTGTCTTACCTAGCCCAAGATAGCCGTTTTGAGTCTGAAAATACCATTTATGATGAAATGCTTCATGTCTTTGATGACTTGCGTCGGACTGAGAAGCAACTTCGTCAGATGGAACTGGAGATGGGTGAAAAGTCTGGTGAAGATCTGGATAAACTGATGGCGGATTATGATCGTTTATCAGAGAATTTTCGTCAAGCAGGTGGCTTCACCTACGAAGCAGATATACGAGCGATTTTAAATGGTTTTAAGTTTGATGAGACTATGTGGCAGATGAAAATTGCTGAGCTTTCAGGTGGTCAAAATACTCGTCTGGCTCTTGCTAAAATGCTCCTTGAAAAACCGAATCTCTTGGTCTTGGATGAGCCCAACCAACCATTTAGATATTGAAACCATTGCCTGGTTGGAGAATTACTTGGTAAATTATAGCGGGTGCTCTCATTATTGTTAGTCACGACCGTTATTTCTTGGACAAGGTTGCAACAATTACACTCGATTTAACCAAGCATTCCTTGGATCGTTATGTGGGCAATTACTCTCGTTTTGTTGAGTTAAAGGAGCAAAAGCTAGCTACTGAGGCAAAAAACTATGAAAAGCAACAGAAGGAAATCGCGGCTCTAGAAGACTTTGTCAATCGCAATCTAGTCCGAGCCTCAACGACTAAACGTGCCCAATCTCGACGCAAGCAACTAGAAAAAATGGAGCGTTTGGACAAGCCTGAAGCTGGCAAGAAATCAGCCAATATGACCTTCCAGTCTGAAAAAACATCAGGTAATATCGTTTTAACCGTTGAAAATGCGGCCATTGGCTATGATGGGGAAATACTCTCAGAGCCAATCAATCTCGACCTTCGTAAGATGAATGCTGTTGCGATTGTCGGACCAAACGGCATTGGGAAGTCAACCTTTATCAAGTCAATAGTAGACCAGATCCCTTTTATCAAGGGAGAGAAGCGTTTTGGTGCCAATGTTGAGGTTGGTTACTATGATCAGACTCAAAGTATGCTAACACCAAGTAATACTGTACTCGATGAACTTTGGAATGATTTTAAACTGACACCAGAAGTTGAAATCCGCAACCGCCTTGGTGCCTTCCTCTTCTCTGGTGATGATGTTAAGAAATCAGTAGGCATGCTGTCTGGGGGCGAGAAAGCTCGTTTGCTTTTGGCTAAATTGTCTATGGAAAACAACAACTTCTTGATTTTGGATGAGCCAACTAACCACTTGGATATTGATAGCAAGGAAGTCTTGGAAAATGCCCTGATTGACTTTGATGGGACTTTGCTCTTTGTCAGTCACGACCGTTACTTTATCAATCGTGTAGCCACTCATGTTTTGGAATTGTCCGAGAGTGGTTCGACCCTCTATCTAGGAGATTATGACTACTATGTTGAAAAAGAAAGCAGAAGTAGAAATGGCTCAGGCTGAGGAAGATTTAACTAGCAATCAAGCAAAAGAAGCAAGCCCAGTCAATGACTACCAGGCCCAGAAAGAAAGTCAAAAAGAAGTTCGCAAACTCATGCGACAAATCGAAAATCTAGAAGCTGAAATCGAAGAGTTAGAAAGTCAAAGCCAAGCTATTTCTGAAGAAATGCTGGAAACCAATGATGCTGAAAAACTCATGGAATTGCAGACTGAACTGGACAAAATCAGCCATCGTCAGGAAGAAGCTATGCTTGAGTGGGAAGAATTGTCGGAGCAGGTGTAAGAAATGGAACATCTTGGAAAGGTATTTCGTGAATTTCGAACAAGTGGGAAGTACTCCTTAAAAGAGGCGGCAGGTGAATCATGTTCTACCTCTCAATTATCTCGCTTCGAGCTTGGGGAGTCTGATCTAGCAGTTTCCCGTTTCTTTGAGATTTTGGATAATATTCACGTGACTATTGAAAATTTCATGGACAAGGCTAGGGATTTTCAAAATCATGAACATGTTGCCTTGATGGCACAGATTATTCCGCTTTACTACTCAAATGATATTGCAGGTTTTCAACAACTTCAAAAAGAACAACTACAGAAAGCTAAGGGTTCGACCAATCCCCTCTATTTTGAGCTGAATTGGATTCTGCTACAAGGTCTGATTTGTCAAAGAGATACTAGTTACAGTATGGAACAGAGTGATTTGGATAAGGTGGCAGATTATCTCTTCAAAACGGAAGAATGGACCATGTATGAGTTGATCCTTTTTGGTAATCTCTATACTTTCTACAATGTGGACTATGTGGCTCGGATTGGTAGAGAAGTCATGGAACGAGAGGAGTACTATAAAGAAATTGGTCGCCATCGAAAACTCGTTTTGATTTTAGCTCTTAACTGTTACCAGCATTGTTTGGAAAACCGTTCCTTTACGGATGCGGACTATTTTGAGGGCTATGTTGAGAAGTTGATTGGAAATGGCATCAAACTTTATGAGCGTAATATCTTCCATTATATCAAGGGATTTTCCCTCTACCAGAGAGGTCAGAAAGAAGAAGGTTGTAGTCAGATGCAGGAAGCTATGCATATTTTTGATGTGCTTGGACTTCCAGAGCAAGTGGCTTATTATCAGGAACATTATGAAAAATTTGTAAAAGATTAAATTTCCCAAATAAGGGAATAATAGAGTAACTCCTTCCAGTTTTGATACAATAGTTTCAAAATTGAGAGGAGTTTTTATATGAATCGACATGCAATCCAGTTGATTAGTCGTGGTGCTATTAATAAAATAGGAAATATGCTCTATGATTATGGAAATAGTGTTTGGTTAGCCTCAATGGGAACGATAGGACAGACTGTTCTAGGGATTTATCAAATTTCTGAGTTGGTTACATCTATTTTAGTCAATCCCTTTGGCGGAGTGATTTCAGACCGCTTTTCACGTCGCAAAATTTTAATGACGACGGACTTGATTTGTGGCATTCTCTGTTTAGCGATTTCTTTCATCAGAAATGATAGCTTGATGATTGCCGCCTTGATTTTTGCCAATATTGTTCAGGCGGTTGCCTTTGCATTTTCTCGTACAGCCAATAAAGCTATTATAACTGAGGTTGTAGAGAAAGATGAGATTGTGACCTATAATGCTCGTTTAGAGTTAGTCTTACAGGTTGTTGCTGTAAGTTCTCCTGTGCTCTCCTTCATCGTTTTACAATTCGCCAGCCTCCATATGACACTTATCTTAGATGCCATTAGTTTTTTCATCGCGTTTGGTCTAGTGGCTCTCCTTCCCCAAAAAGAAATCCAAGTACATGAGAAAAAGAGTTTTAGTTGGAAAGACATCTTTGTTGATATGAAGGCTGGACTACACTATATTTGGCATCAGAAAGAGATTTTCTTCCTTTTGTTAGTAGCTTCCAGTGTTAATTTCTTTTTTGCTGCTTTTGAATTTCTCCTCCCCTTTTCAAATCGGCTTTATGGGGCAGAAGGAGCTTATGCAAGTATTTTGACTATGGGCGCAATTGGTTCGATTATTGGAGCTCTTCTTGCTAGTAAGATAAAAGCAAGTGTTCATAGCCTTTTGAACTTACTGGCCTTGACTGGTATTGGAGTTTTTATGATGGGGTTACCACTGCCAACTTTTCTTTCTTTTTCCGGAAATTTAGTTTGTGAACTATTTATGACGATTTTTAATATTCATTTTTTTACTCAGGTGCAAACCAAGGTTGAGGATAAATACTTGGGGAGAGTGCTAAGCACAATTTTTACCTTAGCAATTCTATTTATGCCTATTGCAAAAGGATTTATGACAGTGCTGCCAAGTGTACATCTCTCTTCTTTCCTGATGATCGGAAGTGGAATTGTTATCCTGTCTTGTCTATCCCTTGTTTACGTACGAAGTCATTTTGAAAAAGACTCATAATTTCACTATCTTTAGAAAATATTTCAATACTAACCATTTTTCAGTCCTTCTCTATTGTGAGGAGGACTTCATTTGTGGTAAAATAATATTATGAATGAAAGAATGAATGAGTTAGTTGCCTTACTCAATTGCTATGCAACCGAGTACTATACGAGTGACAATCCCTCGGTTTCAGATAGTGAGTATGATCGTCTCTACCGAGAGTTGGTCGAGTTGGAAGCTGCCTATCCAGATCAAGTTTTAGCAGACAGTCCGACCCATCGTGTTGGTGGTAAGGTTTTAGATGGTTTTGAAAAATACAGTCATCAGTATCCTCTTTATAGTTTGCAGGATGCTTTTTCACGTGAAGAGTTAGAAGTTTTTGATGCGCGTGTTCGCAAGGAGTTAGCCCATCCCACTTATATCTGTGAGTTGAAAATCGATGGTTTGTCTATCTCTCTTACTTATGAGAAGGGGATTTTGGTTGTCGGTGCGACACGTGGGGATGGTTCTGTTGGTGAAAATATCACCGAAAATCTCAAGCGTGTCAAGGACATTCCTTTGACCTTGCCAGAAAAACTTGATATCACCGTTCGTGGAGAGTGTTATATGCCACGCGCTTCCTTTGACCAAGTCAACCAAGCTCGCCAAGAAAATGGAGAGCCTGAATTTGCCAATCCTCGTAATGCGGCGGCAGGGACTCTGCGTCAGTTGGATACGGCAGTAGTTGCCAAACGCAATCTTGCGACTTTTCTCTATCAAGAAGCCAGCCCTTCTACTCGAGATAGCCAAGAAAAGGTTTTGAAGCACCTAGAACAACTAGGTTTTGTGGTTAATCCTAAACGAATCTTGGCTAAAAGCATGGATGAGATATGGAATTTTATCCAAGAAGTAGGACAAGAACGGGAACATCTACCTTACGATATTGATGGAGTGGTTATCAAGGTCAATGACTTAGCAGGTCAAGAAGAACTCGGTTTTACAGTTAAAGCGCCTAAGTGGGCAGTGGCCTACAAGTTCCCTGCTGAGGAAAAAGAAGCCCAACTACTCTCAGTTGACTGGACAGTAGGTCGTACGGGTGTTGTGACTCCGACTGCCAATCTAACACCTGTTCAGCTTGCTGGGACAACTGTTAGCCGTGCAACACTGCACAACGTAGATTATATCGCCGAAAAGGATATCCGCAAAGATGATACGGTTATCGTCTATAAGGCTGGAGATATCATCCCTGCTGTTTTGCGTGTGGTAGAGTCTAAGCGTATCTCTGAAGAGAAACTAGATATTCCATCGAATTGTCCAAGTTGTGATAGTCAGTTAGTTCACTTTGAAGATGAGGTAGCTCTTCGTTGTATCAATCCTCGCTGTCCTGCTCAAATTATGGAAGGCTTGATTCACTTTGCCTCTCGAGATGCCATGAATATTACAGGACTCGGTCCTTCCATAGTTGAGAAACTCTTTGCTGCTAATCTAGTCAAGGATGTGGCGGATATTTACCGTTTGAAAGAAGACGATTTCCTCCTTTTAGAGGGCATCAAGGAAAAGTCAGCCTCAAAACTGTATCAGGCTATTCAAGTATCTAAGGATAACTCTGCTGAGAAGCTTTTTATTTGGCTTGGGAATTCGCCATGTCGGAAGTAAGGCTAGTCAGCTCTTGCTCCAACATTTCCACTCTATTGAAAATCTAGCCCAAGCTGATCTAGAGGAAGTGGCGAGTATCGAAAGCTTGGGTAGCGTGATTGCCCAAAGTCTTCAGACTTATTTTGCTACCGAAGGATCTAAAATTCTCTTAGATGAGTTGAAAGAAGCTGGAGTCAATCTGGACTACAAAGGACAGACGGTAGTAGCAGATGCAGCCTTGTCAGGTTTGACCGTTGTACTGACAGGAAAAATTGGAACGTCTCACGCGCTCAGAAGCAAAAAGTAAACTCGAAAGTCTAGGAGCTAAGGTAACCGGCAGTGTATCCAAGAAAACAGATCTAGTCGTAGCAGGAGCAGATGCCGGAAGCAAACTCCAAAAAGCCCAAGAACTTGGTATAGAAGTTCGAGATGAAGCTTGGCTGGAAAGTATGTAATGATAGTAGAAAAACTAGGTGTTAGATAGGCTGAAACTACCTCCCCTGATGCGTTTTTACATAGATTGAGTCTATTGTCAGTCAGAAATTAAATCACTAAATCTATCAGCACCGCATAAAAAAATTAAATTGAAATTAGAAATTAGGAAAAAACATGTACAATTATCCCGTTCTTCTCCATTTTCATAGAAAAAATGGAGATTATACAGCTTGCTCATTTAGCACAGATCGAGATGAAAATAAAAGCTCTTTAACTTCAGAGACCACTTATTTTGGTCTTCAGTTTTCTTTTACCGTGACCAGTCAGGAGAAGGTGGATAGTTTCACCTTCAAAGCCGAGATAGATGGCGTATTAAAAGAATACATTGTACGTTTTAACTACTATCCCTTGCTGACAGAAGCATGGATTTTAGAGGGAGACGAGACTGTGTATTATTCTGAAAACCCAGCCATTGCTAGTCCTTATTATAAGGATCAGAATCCATTTGCTTTTGATAAAGCAATCCATAGCGCTAGTTTTGATCACCACTGGGGCTACCAAGGAGAACTAGGTTATAGCCTCTCAGATTATCAGACAAGCTTTAAACTTTGGGCTCCTACGGCTACAGCTGTACAGGTGGTTGTCTACGAAAATACCAGCAACGACGCTCCGATTTGGAAAACCTTTAATCTAGAGCGTGGTAATAGCTATTCATATAGTCATAAGTACAATACCATTGGTGTTTGGAGTCTAGACTTAGATGAAAATCTTGCTGGCAAGGCTTATCAGTATCAGATTGACTTTCCTCACCACCAGACTTTGACGAGAGACCCTTACACGATTGCCACAAGTCCTGACGGAAAACGTTCCGTAATTCTTTCTCATCAAGACAGACAAGTAGAAGGATTCGAAGTCAAACATGGGACAGAAGCTCCTTGGCGTTTGGAAAATCCATGTAAAGCCGTTATCTGTGAAATGCATATCCGAGATTTAACCAAATCTCCGACATCTGGAGTAGCAGAGCATCTCCGTGGAACCTTCCTTGGTGCTGCCCAGACTGGAACAGTTAACCAGTACGGTCAAGCAACCGCCTTTGACTATATTAAAGAGCTTGGTTGTAACTATGTTCAACTTCAACCCATCTTTGATCGCCATAAGGAATATGATGAGGACGGAAATGTAACCTATAACTGGGGCTATGATCCTCAAAACTATAACGCTCCAGAAACAAGTTTTTCTAGTAATCCAGATGATCCTGGACAGGTCATTCGTGATCTGAAAACTATGATTCAGGCCTATCATGACGCTGGAATTGGTGTCATTATGGACGTGGTTTATAACCATACCTTCTCAACAGTGGACGCTCCATTCCAGACAACTGTTCCCGATTATTTCTATCGTATGAATCGTGATGGAACTTTTCAAAACGGTACGGGTGTAGGAAATGAAACTGCAAGTGAACACGAGATGTTCCGCAAGTATATGATTGATTCCATCCTTTATTGGGTGAAGAATACAATATTGACGGTTTCCGTTTCGACTTGATGGGCATTCATGATGTTAAAACCATGCAGGCGATTCGTTGGGCGCTGGATGAGGTTGATCCCCGTATTATCACTTATGGAGAAGGCTGGGATATGGGAACAGGTCTTGCTCCTTATGACAAGGCCAAGAAGGACAATGCCTACCAAATGCCAAATATCGGTTTCTTCAATGATGATCAGCGAGATGCGGTCAAAGGAGGAGAAGTTTATGGTGCAGTCAAGGCAGGATTTGTTAGTGGTGCAGCTACAGAACCAATTGTAGCTAAGGCTATTCTTGGTAGTCGAGAATTGGGTTCATATCTTAGTCCAAACCAAGTTCTTAACTATGTGGAAGCCCATGATAATTACAACTTGCATGATTTGTTAGTAACCCTTCATCCAGATCACAGTTCAGATAAGATTATGCGCAAGGTTGAGACAGCGACAGCTATGAACCTTCTCATGCAAGGAATGGCCTTTATAGAACTGGGTCAAGAGTTTGGCCGAACTAAGTTGGTTCCAACCGGTGAACATGGAGAACTAACTCCTGCAGACCAAGAACGTGCCATGAATAGCTATAATGCTCCGGACAGTGTTAACCAAGTCAACTGGGATCTGATTAATGAACGCCAAGACAGCATTGAGTTTATTCGTCAGATTATCCGCCTAAAAACACAAATCAGTGCTTTCTCTTATCCAACATATGAAGAAATTTACCGTCATGTCTTTGTCCACACGGCTGCTGAAAATAGTGGCTGGATTGTTTACGAGATTCATGGTGGATCAGAACATCTATTAGTGGTATTTAATGCTAAAGGAACCTCCTTCTACTTTGAAAATGCAGGTAAGCTTGAAATGTTCCTTACCAACAGTCGTTCAAAACAAGAAAATGTTATTGATGATATTAGTGTCGCAGTTTTTAAAAAGTGCTCTCATAAATTAATGTAGTAAAAAGGGTTAGATTATCTAACCCTTTTTTTGTCAATTATGAGTTTCTTAATGAAGAGTAGAATTAAGTTTCAAATAATTTGAAGGATCAAGATTGTGAAAAAAATCTCAATTTTTTTCACAAAAAAAGGGTTGTAATTTTCTGAAAAATTTGATAAAATAAGTTTTAATAATTTTTCAGGAGGAAGAAAAATTGGCAAGATATCAGAATTTAGTAAATGGAAATTGGAAATCATCTGAAAAGGAAATTACAATCTATTCACCCATTAATCAGGAAAAAGCTGGGGACAGTACCAGCTATGAGTCAGGCTGAAGTGGATGAAGCTATGAAAGCCGCGCGTGCGGCGCTGCCTGCTTGGCGTGATTTAGCACCAGTTGAACGTGCAGCCTATCTGCATAAGGTAGCAGCTATTTTAGAACGCGATAAAGAAAAAATTGGTACAATTCTTGCCAAAGAGGTTGCTAAAGGGATAAAAGCAGCTATTGGAGAAGTAGTACGTACAGCAGATTTGATTCGTTTTGCTGCAGAAGAAGGTCTCCGTATCACTGGACAAGCAATGGAAGGTGGCGGTTTTGAAGCTGCAAGTAAAAACAAACTAGCCGTTGTCCGTCGTGAGCCAGTTGGAGTTGTGTTAGCTATCGCGCCATTTAACTATCCAGTTAACCTTTCTGGATCTAAGATTGCTCCAGCTTTGATTGCAGGGAATGTCGTCATGTTTAAACCGCCAACACAAGGATCTATCTCAGGTCTGTTATTAGCCAAGGCTTTTGATGAGGCAGGTATTCCAGCAGGAGTATTTAATACGATAACTGGACGTGGTTCTGAAATTGGAGACTACATCATTGAACACAAGGAAGTGAACTTCATTAACTTTACAGGTTCAACACCGATTGGTGAGCGAATCGGTCGTTTAGCTGGAATGCGTCCTATCATGCTTGAACTTGGTGGGAAAGATGCAGCTATTGTTCTCGAAGATGCAGACTTGGAACACGCAGCTAAACAAATCGTCGGTGGAGCCTTTAGCTATTCAGGACAACGTTGTACCGCTATCAAGCGTGTCTTGGTTGTGGAAAGCGCAGCAGACAAATTGGCTGAATTGCTCCAAGCTGAAGTTGCTAAGCTAACAGTCGGTGATCCATTTGACAATGCTGATATCACACCTGTTATTGATAATGCTTCAGCTGATTTCATCTGGGGATTGATCGAAGATGCACAAGAAAAAGGTGCTAAAGCTCTTACACCAATCAAGCGTGAAGGCAATCTTCTCTGGCCAGCGCTTTTTGACCAAGTTACAAAAGATATGAAATTAGCATGGGAAGAACCGTTTGGACCTGTTCTCCCAATTATCCGTGTCGCTGATGCGGATGAAGCAGTAGCAATTGCCAATGAATCTGAGTTCGGTCTTCAATCCTCTGTCTTTACAAATGACTTTAAGAAGGCATTTGAAATCGCTGAAAAGCTTGAAGTCGGTACTGTTCATATTAATAACAAAACACAACGTGGACCAGATAATTTCCCATTCCTTGGTGTAAAGGGTTCTGGTGCAGGAGTGCAAGGGATTAAATACAGCATTGAAGCAATGACAAATGTCAAATCCATTGTTTTTTTGATGTGAAATAATTTATAAAAATCAGGAAATAACATTCCTGATTTTTTTATTTTTTTACTAAAAAAATCCAGTTTAAAAATTGAAAAAAATAACGAATGTTTTGGTATTATACTAAGAAAAATATATGCAAATCGTTTATTTTTTTCAACAATTAAATGAAAAAAATCATATAATGTTAAGATATATTTTCTAAAAATTTTCAAGATATTTTTTTTAAGAAATTCCGTAAACTGCTTGAAAGTTCTTTTTAAAAGATAGTATAATAGAATTATAGAAAACGCTTACAAAAAGAAAGGGGATTGGATGAATAATCAAGAAGCATTGAGAACCTTCACTACTGGAGAAAATTTTCATCTTCAGCACTATCTAGGAGCACATAAAGAGAAAAAAGACGGAGAAATTGGTTTTACTTTCCGTGTTTGGGCACCTAACGCTCAGGCTGTGCACTTAGTTGGTGATTTTACAAACTGGACAGAGCATCAAATTCCCATGGTTCGTAATGAAGCAGGTGTTTGGGAAGTCTTCACAAGTCTGGCTCATGAAGGACAGATTTATAAGTATCATATCACGCGTGCAAATGGGCACCAGATTATGAAAATTGATCCATTGGCAGTTCGTTTTGAGGCCCGCCCAGAGACTGGAGCCATCCTGACTGATATTCCAGAGAAAAAATGGAAAGATGGTCTTTGGCTAGCTAGGAGAAAACGCTGGGGCTTTTTTGAGAGACCAGTCAATATTTATGAAGCTCACGCTGGATCTTGGAAGAGAAATCCAGATGGTAGTCCATACAGCTTTGCACAACTCAAGGAAGAACTCATTCCATACCTTGTTGAGATGAATTACACTCACATCGAATTTATGCCTTTAATGGCTCACCCACTTGGATTAAGTTGGGGCTACCAGCTTATGGGTTACTTTGCTATGGAGCATTCTTACGGGCGACCAGAAGAATTCCAAGATTTTGTTGAGGAATGTCATTTAAACAATATCGGTGTAATTGTGGATTGGGTTCCAGGTCATTTTACCATCAACGATGACGCTCTTGCTTATTATGATGGAACACCAACTTTTGAATACCAAGACCACAATAAGGCCCATAACTACGGTTGGGGAGCTCTTAACTTTGACCTTGGGAAGAATGAAGTTCAGTCCTTCTTGATTTCTAGCATTAAATTCTGGATTGAATTTTATCATTTAGATGGTATTCGGGTCGATGCAGTGAGCAATATGCTGTATCTAGATTATGATAATGCTCCTTGGACTCCAAACAAAGACGGTGGAAACCTTAACTACGAGGGTTATTATTTCCTTCAACGTTTGAACACCGTTATCAAGTTAGCGCATCCAGATGTGATGATGATTGCAGAAGAAAGTTCATCAGCAACAAAGATTACTGGTATGAAAGAAATGGGCGGTCTTGGCTTTGACTACAAGTGGAATATGGGTTGGATGAACGACATTCTCCGTTTCTACGAGGAAGACCCGATTTATCGTAAGTATGATTTTAACTTGGTAACCTTCAGCTTCATGTACGTTTTCAATGAAAACTACCTCTTACCATTCTCACATGATGAAGTCGTTCATGGTAAGAAAAGCATGATGCACAAGATGTGGGGAGATCGATACAATCAATTTGCAGGTTTGCGAAATCTCTACACTTATCAAATTTGTCATCCAGGTAAGAAACTCTTGTTCATGGGAAGCGAATATGGTCAGTTCTTAGAGTGGAAGTCTGAGGAACAGCTAGAATGGTCTAACTTGGAAGATCCAATGAATGCTAAGATGAAGTACTTCACTTCTCAACTCAATCAATTCTATAAAGAGCATCGTTGCCTTTGGGAAATTGACACCAGCTACGACGGCATCGAAATTATTGATGCGGATAATAGAGATCAGAGTGTCCTTTCCTTTATTCGTAAGAGTAAAAAGGGTGAAATGCTAGTCTGTGTCTTTAATATGGCGCCTGTTGAACGAAAAGACTTTACAATCGGACTTCCTGTCGCAGGAGTTTATGAAGAAGTTTGGAATACAGAATTGGAACAATGGGGTGGTGTCTGGAAAGAATACAACCAAACGGTTCAAACTCAAGAAGGATTATGGAAAGATTATGAGCAGACCTTGACCTTTACCTTGCCAGCTATGGGAGCAAGTATCTGGAAGATTAAACGTCGCTTGAAACCAACTAAAACTGTCACAAATAAAACCCCAAAAAAAGGAGTAGAAAATGAAGAATGAAATGCTAGCTTTTGATTCTTGCCGGTGGGCAAGGAACACGTCTCGGAAAAACTCACTCAAAGCATTGCCAAACCAGCAGTGCAATTCGGTGGGCGCTACCGTATCATTGACTTTGCTCTTTCCAACTGTGCTAACTCTGGGATTCACAATGTCGGTGTGATTACACAATACCAGCCTCTTGCCTTGAACAACCACATCGGAAATGGTTCGAGCTGGGGACTAGATGGTATTAACACAGGCGTTTCTATCCTTCAACCCTACTCTGCAAGTGAAGGAAACCGTTGGTTTGAAGGGACTAGCCACGCTATCTACCAAAACATTGACTACATCGATAGTGTTAACCCAGAATATGTTCTCATCCTCTCTGGTGACCATATTTACAAGATGGACTATGATGACATGCTTCAGTCTCATAAGGACAACAACGCCAGTTTGACAGTAGCTGTCTTGGATGTACCCCTCAAAGAAGCTAGCCGTTTTGGTATCATGAATACTGACGCAAACAATCGTATCGTTGAATTTGAAGAAAAACCAGCAGAACCTAAGTCTACTAAAGCTTCTATGGGGATTTATATCTTTGATTGGCAACGTCTCCGTAATATGCTGGTAGCTGCTGAAAAGAACAAGGTAGATATGTCAGACTTTGGTAAAAACGTTATTCCAAATTACCTTGAGTCTGGAGAAAGCGTCTATGCTTATGAATTCAAAGGCTACTGGAAAGACGTTGGTACTATCGAGTCTCTATGGGAAGCAAATATGGAATACATTGATCCAAACAACGCTTTGGATAGTCGTGATCGTCAGTGGAAAATCTACTCACGGAACTTGATTTCACCACCAAACTTTATTGGAAAACACGCTCATGTAGAAGATTCTTTAGTTGTGGATGGCTGTCTCGTGGATGGAACTGTTAAGCATTCCATTCTCTCAACAGAAGCGCAAGTACGTGAGGGTGCTGAAGTAGTAGACTCTGTAATCATGAGTGGTGCCATTATCGGAAAAGGTGCAAATTAAACGTGCCATCATTGGTGAAGGTGCTGTTATTTCTGAAGGTGTCGAAATTGATGGAACAGACGAAGTACAAGTAGTGGGATATGATGAAGTAGTGGGGGTAGCAACAGATGAAGATTGATAAATATTCAGCCATTTTAGGAAACACCGTTGGTTTTCACGATATGTCAACGTTAACAGAACACCGTCCGGTGGCTAGCTTGCCATTTGGAGCAAAATATCGTTTGATCGACTTCCCTCTTTCTAGCCTTGCAAATGCTGGTGTTCGTAGTGTCTTTGGAATTTTCCAACAAGATAATATCAGTTCAGTCTTTGACCACATTCGTTCAGGACGTGAGTGGGGCTTATCTACCCTTCTCAGTCACTACTATCTAGGTATTTATAATACGCGTGTTGAAAGTAGCACAGTTGGGAAAGAATATTACCAACAGCTTCTCACTTATTTGAAACGTTCAGGATCAAATCAGACAGTTGCACTTAACTGTGATATCGTGGTGAATATTGACCTCAATCAAGTATTCCATTTACATACTACTGCCGGTCATCCGATTACAGTTGTTTATAAGAAATTACCTAAAAAGGATATTTCAGATGTTAATGCCATCTTGGAAGTCGATGAAACAGACCGTGTTCTTTCTCATAAACTTTTTGATGCCAAATCAACAGATGAACTTTTCAACATGTCTACAGATATATTCGTCGTTGATACTCCGTGGTTGATTAAGCGTTTGGAAGAAGAAGTTCAAAAAGAATACCCAGAAAAATTACGCTATGTTTTACGTGAGTTGGCAGCTAAAGAAGGTGCTTTTGCTTATGAATACACTGGCTACCTAGCCAATGTTCACTCTGTTCAATCCTATTATCAAGCCAATATTGATATGCTGGAGTCTCAAAAATTCTACTCTCTCTTCTCACCTAACCAAAAGATTTATACCAAGGTTAAGAATGAAGAACCAACTTACTATTCAAACACCTCTAAGGTAAGTACTTCGCAGTTCGCCTCTGGTAGTATCATAGAGGGTGAAGTAGTTCAGTCAGTCCTATCACGTAATATTCACGTTCATAAGGATAGTCTAGTTAAAGACAGCCTTCTCTTCCCACGTGTTGTGATTGGCCAAGGTGCCCAAGTTGAGTATGCAATCTTGGACAAAGGGGTTGAAGTTGCTGACGGTGTCGTTATTCGCGGTACTGCAGAACACCCAGTTGTAGTCAAAAAAGGCGAAAAAGTTACAGAGGATATTCATTCATGAAAATTTTATTCGTAGCAGCAGAGGGTGCGCCCTTTTCAAAAACAGGTGGTTTGGGAGACGTCATTGGCGCTCTGCCCAAATCACTGGTAAAGGCAGGGCATGAAGTTTCGGTTGTCTTACCTTACTATGACATGGTAGAGGCTAAGTTCGGCGACCAGATTGAGGATGTTCTTCACTTTGAAGTGAGTGTGGGATGGCGTAGACAGTACTGTGGTATTAAGAAGACCGTCTTGAATGGTGTTACCTTCTACTTCGTAGACAATCAAACTTATTTCTTCCGAGGTCATGTTTACGGAGATTTCGATGATGGTGAACGCTTTGCCTTTTTCCAACTGGCTGCTCTTGAAGCCATGGAACGCATCGGCTTTATTCCTGACCTTCTCCATGTTCATGATTACCACACCGCTATGATTCCTTTTCTCTTGAAGGAAAAATACAGATGGATTCAGGCATATCAAAGAATCAGAACCGTTTTAACCATTCACAATTTGGAATTTCAAGGTCAATTTTCTGAAGGAATGTTGTGGGATTTGTTCGGTGTTGGGTTTGAACGCTATGCTGATGGCACCCTTCGCTGGAATGATTGCCTTAACTGGATGAAGGCTGGTATCCTATACGCAGATCGTGTCACAACCGTTTCCCCTAGCTATGCACATGAGATTATGACCAGTCAGTTTGGTTGCGGTTTGGATCAGATTCTTCGGATGGAGTCAGGTAAGGTTTCAGGTATTGTCAATGGTATTGACGCAGATCTTTATAATCCTCAAACAGACCCACTTTTAGACTATCATTTTGATAAGGATGACTTGTCAGGAAAAGCACAAAACAAAGCAAAATTGCAAGAGAGAGTTGGGTTACCTGTGCGAGCAGATGTTCCTCTAGTTGGGATTGTCTCTCGTTTGACGCGCCAAAAAGGTTTTGATGTTGTTGTAGAAAGCTTGCATCGTTTCTTACAGGAGGACGTTCAAATAGTCCTTTTAGGAACAGGTGACCCGGCTTTTGAACATTCTTTCTCTTGGTTTGCTCAAGTCTATCCTGACAAGCTATCAGCAAATATCACTTTTGACGTCAAACTTGCTCAAGAAATCTACGCAGCTTGTGATCTCTTCCTCATGCCAAGTCGTTTTGAACCATGTGGCTTGTCTCAAATGATGGCGATGCGTTATGGAACGCTACCATTGGTTCATGAAGTGGGTGGATTGCGTGATACAGTTCAATCCTTCAATCCAATCGAAGGAAGTGGAACTGGATTTAGCTTTGATAATTTAACACCTTACTGGCTTAACTGGAGTTTCCAAACAGCCTTGGATGTTTATAAGTACCAGCCGGACGTTTGGAGAAATCTACAAAAACAAGCTATGGAACGCGATTTCTCATGGGATACAGCCTGCAAATCTTACCTGGACTTGTACCATAGTTTAGTCAACTAATAGATAAAATCGTATGATTCTTTCATACGATTTTTGGGCTGTTTAGAGAAAAGGAGAAGTGATGATCCAAGTAAAAGGCCTGTGTGTCATGGATGTTGATGGCACCCTGATAGCAGAAGAAGTGATTGATCTTTTAGGAAAAGAAGCAGGTTGCGAAGAAGAAATATCGCAGATTACAAGACAGGCAATGCGAGGTGAACTGGACTTTGAAAGGAGTTTACGAGCGAGAGTGGCTTTGTTAAAAGGTCTTCCGATTTCGGTCTTTGATACTGTCTTCAAATCCATTCATCTGTCCAAAAATGCTCAAGAATTTATCTCCGTACTTCAAAAGGATGGTATTCTAGTCGGTCTAGTTTCTGGTGGATTTGCACCAATAGTTGAGAGATTAGCAGAATCCCTTGGTATCTCCTATTTCTCCGCCAACCAGTTGGAAGTCAGAGATGACTTTTTAACAGGTAAATTAGTTGGTGAAATTGTGACAGCCCAAGAAAAACAAGCTGCTCTTGAGAAATGGAGAAAAGAATTAAAACTACCCAAAGAAAGAACGATTGCTATCGGTGATGGTGCCAATGACCTTTTGATGTTAAAGTCAGCAGGACGTGGTATTGCCTTTTGTGCCAAAGAAGTCGTAAAAGCTGAGGTAGCTTGTCATGTAGATACGAGGGATTTCTTAGAAGTTCTTTCTTTGATTGATTTCTTAGAATGAGAGGAAAAATATGAAAATTGTTATAGCACCTGACTCTTTTAAAGAATGTTTGGCTGCAGAACAGGTCGCTCAAAGCTATAAAAAGAGGTTTCGAGAAAGCAATTCCTGGTGTAGTTTGTTCTCTTTGCCCAGTTGGTGATGGAGGCGAAGGAACTGTAGATGCGATTCGACATTCTCTTGACCTCGAAGAAAAATGGCAAGAGGTGACGGGACCTTTTGGACTTAAAGAAGCAATGCGATACTTTCAGAAAGATCAAAGGGCACTCTTTGAAGTAGCTGACTTGGTTGGGTTAGGAAAGATTCCGCAGGAGAAACGAAATCCCCTCCACATCCAAACTCGTGGTATCGGAGAGTTGATTCGCCATCTCATTGATCAAGGGATGAAAGAAATTTATATCGGAGTTGGCGGTACGGCTAGTAATGACGGTGGGATAGGCATTGCTGCTGGTTTAGGTTATCGTTTTTATGATAAGAAGGAAAAAGAATTGCCTGCTTGCGGTCAGACTTTGCTTGAGTTCGAGTCAGTTTCAAATAGCAACTTGTATAGGATTCCTCAAGATGTGAAAATCCGCATTTTAGCAGATGTCGTGAGTCCTTTATGTGGTCATCAAGGAGCGACCTATACATTTGGCAGGCAAAAAGGTTTGGATCCTGCTTTGTTTGAAACAGTAGATCTGGCTATACAGCGATTCTATGAAAAATTCTCTCCTTCAACCCTATCTCTGAAGGGAGCAGGAGCTGGTGGTGGGATTGCTGCTGGACTCTGCGCCTTTGCACAGGCCAGCATCGTATCAGGAATTGACACTTGTTTGGACTTGATAGACTTTGACAAGAAAGTTGCAGATGCTGACTTGGTTATCGTTGGAGAGGGGAGACTGGACAGTCAAAGCTTTGCTGGGAAAGCTCCCATCGGTGTAGCAAAAAGAACCCCTAACGGAGTTCCTGTTATCGCTATTTGCGGTAGTCTTTCTGAGGATTTACCTCCCCTACCCTTTGAAAATATACAAGCAGCTTTTTCCATTTTTAGAGAAAAAGTGACCCTTTAGAAGACAGTCTGAAAAAAGCAAGCCTCTATTTGGAGCATACAGCAGCTAATATTGGTCATTTATTAAAGTTGAGGAAGGATTAGCCGAACCATTTTTTCCAGATGGATTTTTTAACTGGTTCATCCTGCTCAACCTCCCATAGATTTGGAAAAGCCAGCCGGAGATCCTTTTCATCCACTTGAACAGGTACGTTTGAATGGATAACTAAGCCTAAAGGAGAAGAAGTGTGATCCTCTGATACAATCGTAGCTTGACTATTGGTTTTCTTAGCTTCTTTTTAAGTAGAACACTTGTTTATCAAACTCAATATTTGGCGAAATCTTCACAAAAAGTACCTCTGTCTTTTCTTGAAAATTTTCCAAAATCGATAAAAATCCCTTTTGTAGCTGAAGACTATTGGCTGTTTCAATATCCGCATAGCCCAGAACCCTCTCCTCGAAAGTACCAAGAAAGCGACGTTGCTCATCAGGGTTTAATTTCGGCCCACCATGAGCTTTTTTTCTAGTAGTTGTTTTGATAAATCTGTCATAAAATTAGTATATCACAAAAAACAAAAGAAAACAGACGAAAAGAAAGCGATTACTTTATAAAGTTAAGGAAAAATTTGCACAAAGATAACGTTTTTTTCTTGAAAAAAACGCTTATTTTTAAGGTATCATAGAGGTGTAAAAAAATTTAACTCAAAGGAGAGTAAAAAAATGTCAATTATTACTGATGTTTACGCTCGCGAAGTCCTAGACTCACGCGGTAACCCAACACTTGAAGTAGAAGTTTATACTGAATCAGGTGCTTTCGGACGTGGTATGGTTCCATCAGGAGCTTCTACTGGTGAACACGAAGCAGTTGAACTTCGCGACGGTGACAAATCTCGTTACGGTGGTCTTGGTACACAAAAAAAGCTGTTGACAACGTAAACAACATCATCGCTGAAGCTATCATCGGCTACGATGTACGTGACCAACAAGCTATCGACCGTGCTATGATCGCACTTGACGGTACTCCCTAACAAAGGTAAATTGGGTGCAAACGCAATTCTTGGTGTGTCTATCGCTGTAGCTCGTGCTGCTGCTGACTACCTTGAAATCCCACTTTACAGCTACCTTGGTGGATTCAACACTAAAGTTCTTCCAACTCCAATGATGAACATCATCAACGGTGGTTCTCACTCTGACGCTCCAATCGCTTTCCAAGAATTCATGATTGTACCTGCTGGTGCACCTACATTCAAAGAAGCTCTTCGTTGGGGTGCTGAAATCTTCCACGCTCTTAAGAAAATCCTTAAATCTCGTGGTCTTGAAACAGCCGTAGGTGACGAAGGTGGATTCGCTCCTCGTTTCGAAGGAACTGAAGATGGAGTTGAAACTATTCTTGCTGCTATCGAAGCTGCTGGATATGTTCCAGGTAAAGACGTATTTATCGGATTTGACTGTGCATCATCAGAATTCTACGATAAAGAACGTAAAGTTTACGACTACACTAAATTCGAAGGTGAAGGAGCTGCTGTTCGTACTGCTGCAGAACAAATCGATTACCTCGAAGAGTTGGTAAACAAATACCCAATCATCACTATCGAAGATGGTATGGACGAAAACGACTGGGACGGTTGGAAAGCTCTTACTGAACGTCTTGGTGGTAAAGTTCAATTGGTTGGTGACGACTTCTTCGTAACAAACACTTCTTACCTTGAAAAAGGTATCGAAGAAGGTGCTGCTAACTCAATCCTTATCAAAGTTAACCAAATCGGTACTCTTACTGAAACATTCGACGCTATCGAAATGGCAAAAGAAGCTGGTTACACTGCCGTTGTATCACACCGTTCAGGTGAAACTGAAGATTCAACAATCGCTGACATCGCAGTTGCAACTAACGCAGGACAAATCAAGACTGGTTCACTTTCACGTACAGACCGTATCGCTAAATACAACCAATTGCTTCGTATCGAAGACCAACTTGGTGAAGTAGCTGAATACCGTGGATTGAAATCATTCTACAATCTTAAAAAATAATCGTTGATTTAACAACGTTTCAAGCCCCTCGGATTTTATCCGAAGGGCTTTTTTTCTGTTCAGGGGGCAAAAAGGGGGTAGAGTTTATGGTATAATAGACAAAAACACTTGTATTAGAGAGCATTATGTCTAAAGAAATTGATATTGAGTATTACCACCAGTTAGCCTTGCAAAAGCAAAAGGAGCACCGAAAAATCTTAGCCAATCTAAAGAAAAAACCTCCTAAAAATTTAGATAAGATAGCTCAGCAGATTCACGAAGAAGTTTTTGCGGAGATTGATTGTACGGCTTGTGCAAACTGTTGTAAGACATTGGGACCCGACTTCAAAGAAGCAGATATTACCCGTATTGCCAAATATTTTAAGATGAAATTACCAGCCTTTGAAGCAGAGTTTTTACAAGTTGATGAAGATGGAGATAAGGTTTTCAAATCCATGCCTTGCCCCTTTCTAGGAGGGGATAATCTCTGCTCCATCTATGATGTTCGTCCCAAGGCCTGCCGAGAATTTCCCCATACAGATCGTAAGAAGATTCATCAAATCAACCATTTGACGATTAAGAACACCTTGACCTGCCCTGCAGCTTATCTCTTTGTTGAGAAACTAAAGGATAAGTTATAGAAATTTACACCTTTAGATCTTGTACAAATATTCTAGGGCGGAAGTATCTTGTACTTGCTAGAATATAGATAGAATTGAACATGGCCTAAAAGCTATTATGTGAAAAAAGAAAAAAATTACCTAGAATAAGAAGAACTAACGTTAATTTTCCTATTTTCACTTTGCTTTTAACGACCTTTGTATTTCATGGAGGTAAGAAGAAAAAGATGATGCATCAATTCAACCAAACCATGGATTATTTGGAGCAGCAACTGACTGGAGAAGTGGATATGAAAAAGATTTCAGCAGCTATCAGGCTATTCTTATCCTCTCTTTAGCAGACTCTTTTCCATCCTAGCAGATATGACCTTAGCAGAATACTTACGCAATCGCCGGCTGTCAGAAGCAGTGACAGACTTGCGAGAAAGCTCTGAGAAAGTCATTGACATAGCTCTGAAATATGGCTATGACTCTGCGGATGCCTTCAGTGCAGCCTTCAAGAAATTCCATGGGGCAACTCCTTCAGAGGTTCGAAATGGAAAAGCTTATCGGGTTTTTCCTAGACTTCAATTATCCTTAAAGATTACAGGAGGAAAAAACATGGATATCAAGATTCAAAAGAAACCTGCTTTTACCGTGGCAGGCGTCCTATTGGAAGCTATTGACAATAGCCAGTGCCCATCTGCTTGGGAGCAGCTCTATGCAAATCACAGCTTTGAAAGCCTAGAAAGTCTGGGCAGTGGCCAATCCTTTGGCCTCTGCTCTGATGTCAAAGAGGGTGAAATCATTAACTACATGGCGGCTTATGATGTGACGGATAAAGCGAAAGCAGAAGCCCTAGGCCTTTCTATCAAGGAAATCCCAGCAGCTGAATATGCCATCGTACCAGTCAAGGGGGCTATACCTGCCAGCATCCACCATGCATGGAAATATGTTTTGGAAGTCTTCTTCCCAGAAACAGGTTATCGCCACTCAGGAGCACCAGACTTTGAAGTTTACACCGAGGGAGACATGTCCTCGCCAGACTATCAAATGGAACTCTGGATACCAGTGATCAAGGGCTAGATAATTTTCTGATTTTTTATAAAGATGCAAATCGAACTCTGTAGAAAGAATCTCTACAGAGTTTTTAATTGTTGACATTCATGTCTGTAAATCAAACATGCCATATTTTTTGTTTGGATTTTATGGGGCATGCGAATAGTTTTCTCAGTATAATAGTCCCATAGAAGATAAGGAGGCAGGAATATGCAGATGTATTTTGGAGATGTGTCACTTTGCTATAGCTATTCATTGGCAATGGCACTGGATGGCTATGGCTATGACTTAAAAGCAGACTTTTTAGAGGCAATCATGGTGATGGGAAATGGCGCTAGTATCGTAAAGAAAGATGACCAGCACCCTCTAGTATTCTTTGATAACGGAATGCCAGATCTTTCCATCTCTCATTCCTTAAAAATACTTGGATTTGACTTTGAAGAATTCTATGTAAAAGATGGAACGGAAGTGGATTTGGAAGAGATTAAAGGTAAGTTGGAATCGTTTCTGTCCAATGGATCTGTCGTTCTGGGACCTCTTGATATGGGTCATCTGTCCTACAATCCCAATCACACAATCCTTTATGGTGTGGACCACTTTGTAACCGTGTATGCTATTGATGATCAGTACCTCTATTTGCATGATCCAGCTGGTTTTGCCTGTATGAAGGTTACTTTTAATGACATTATAGAAGCTTGGAAGGCGGAGGCTATTGACTATAAGCGAGGAGCTTACTCCATGTGGGGAAATTTTAAGAAGGTCAAGACTCCTAGTCAGACTGAAATCTACCAAGAAACAGCAAGGATTATGAAGAACCGATATCTGAATGGCCAAAGCGGTGTATTGAAATACTACGCAAAAATAGTTGCTGAAAACGGCTTAAATACGGAGCAAAAACAATTGCATCAGTATTTCAGCTTTAAACTTGCTGCTGTTCGAAATCTCTATCTCAGTAAATTCTTAAAAGACCATGATCCCGAAGGGGCAAGATTAAAAGAAGAATTGGCTACTCTATTTGGTCAAGCCCATCTTTCATGTTTAAAAGAAGATTACCAAGAACTAGCCCACTTGCTCTATCAGATAGCTGAAGTGGATAACCGCTTTAGAGATTTATATTTAAACTAGTGACTATAAGCATAAAATAACTAGTCAGTAAAAAGCAGTTTTTCGTAAAATGAAGAGCTGCTTTTTGATTATGGTATAATGAAGTGAGGAAATAGCATATCCAACTTAAAAAAGAAGGGAGAACTCCTATGCCTAGACCAAGAACGAAAGAGGAATTAGTGCTAGCCTCTAAGGAAAACTATGAAAAGCTTAATCACTTTATATCTAAATTAAGTGAAGAGGAACTACAGACTCCTTTTGATTTTTCAAAAGACCAAAAGAAAAAAGAAGCTCACTGGAAAAGAGATAAAAATCTAAGAGATGTTCTGATCCATCTCTATGAATGGCATCAGTTACTTTTGACCTGGGTACATTCCAATCAAAAGGGTCATGAAAGACCTTTTCTCCCTGAACCTTATAATTGGAAAACTTATGGGGAAATGAATGTCGCTTTTTGGAAGAAGCACCAGAGAACGTCCTTAGAAGAAGCAACCAAACTCCTCAATCAATCGCATGAAGAGGTTTTAGAGTTGATGGAAGGCTTCAGCAATGACGAATTGTTCACAAAAGGTGTCTATAAGTGGACAGGAGGGACAAGTTTAGGTTCCTACTTTGTGAGTGCCACTTCCAGTCACTATGATTGGGCTCTGAAAAAACTCAAAGCTCATCAGCGAAATTGTAAGAATAGCTAGTTGAAGTGCTATTGAAATTCACCAAAGGTTCTTCTAAGCTTCAAATAGCTTCATTCTCGTGATTTTAGAGCTATTCTGGCTTTAGAATCCTTCAAAAATTAAAATTTAAGGCTATCATAGACTTAGAATAGCCCTAAAACATTTATTTTAATGTAATTCTAAGTTTAGAATTACAATGATATTAAAGGAATTAAACTGTTCGATACTTAGAATGCCTTAATTCTGAGAAATATTGACTAGAAAATGCTTCGAATGGTTTTTTTCTGATATAGGATGATAGATAGATGGGGGAGATGATGAACATACAAAAAGAGAAAGTTAAAAAAGAGTTGGTGTCCCTCTGTTTGGGAGAGTTCACAGCTGTCCTATCCTTTTGGTTTTGTTTTTTCCTTTTGAAAAATCGGCTTGGTGATGAGAATAGTCTAGTAACCATTCTCTATCCTTTGTCGTTACTGACATTTATTTTGCTTCAAGGTTCAATCTATTGGGCAATTTTGATTAGAAGACTGTCGAAACATCAGTTCGGAAGCGGTAGTGTCCCCAAACTATATGGTGGTTTCAGAATACTAGACCTTGTTTTACTTATTTCAGGCTTTCCTTTTATTGTCTGGAATACCCAGAGTTTCCAAGTGGCTATCTTAGCAACACTGATACAACTTTTTGCCCTAATCGAATGGATCAATTATTTCCTCCTACGCCTATCTTATAGTTTGAACCCACTTGTTTTATGGAAACGAATTACCAAGGGAAAACTTGAAAAAAGCAGAATAGCCAAGGAGTTGGGGTAGGGGAGTGTATCATAAATTTGATTTCAAATATAGCAGAAAAGGTTATATGTAAGAATTTAGATGAAAAAATTTTTTTAAAAAAATTCCAGTCCTAACTATATTGGTTTTTTTCTAACTTTGTTTGGTCTATATCATGTCTATCAAAAAGAATTATTATAAGGGAGTGTATGAATCTTTAAGTAATGTCTTTTTAGAAATGAACTATGCAGAGATAAATAGTGGTGTTTTACCTGGGCTCGCTGATTTTAGTAAAACCGTTGACGGAGGCCAATCATATCGCGATAAGGACATTACAGTTGGTATGAGTCTTGAATCAGGCTTATCTGAAGGTGAAACTATATTAGTGTATGTAGGTATTGAAGAAACATTTCTAATTGAGTATAGGCGGACGTTACCTGACGGTAGATATCTTTTTATTGACTATGATTATAGCGATAAAATACTCAAACAAACTATTGAGGTTTCAGAATCTGATCAATCATTAGCATACGGATTGACCGGTTATCGTATAGAAATAAAGACTAGAGGAGAACTTGATTTAGCATCATATTTGAAAATTTCCTATGGTTTTAGTTCGACTAAAGGTTTACCAAGTTTTCAGCTAACAGATCCCAACGAAGTACTAGAGTATTTAAAGCCTTATGGGATTGATGAAGCTTGGATTAAAGAAAAATCCCACTTCATGCTCTATGATGTCGTTCTAGAACGCTGGTTTAAAAATGGTAGTCAACATTACTCAGTTGACAATCTTGGGGATGTAGAGATTGTGCCACTCAGTTTTTCTGAATAGAGTAGCTGAACTGATAGTAGATATAGTAGTGTTGTATGAAATAAAAAATGTATCGGATGAAAAACAAAAATAATGAATCCGCTACTAGAACCTATGCCTTTACATAAAATAAAGGAGAGAGGAAATGAATATTTTAAAACTACAAGAACAGATTGACAGTACGAAGTACTGGGATTCCTACGCATTAGACTTTAGAGCTTCATTTTTCGGGGATGAATGTAAACTCTACATCGAGATTGAAAATGGCAAATCCGATCAGCATTGTTGGGAGATAGCTTTCTACCGTTGCTTTAATGTTGATTATGAGACAGATGCTGGTTGGACATGTTGGGAAAGTGAGACTGGCACAAGGGATTTCAATATGAAAGATATTCCTTTTGAAAATCTCATGTGTCACACTGTACATGACATTAGACTTATCGAAGAGAAAAATAATATGATACGAGCTATAATTACTTTATCAAGTATGTTAATTAAGATTGTGTGCCAAGAAATTCAAGTCTCCAAAGTTTTAGTCAGAGAACAAAACTTCTTTTGGTACCAATAAAATAGGATATCATCACAGCAAGCATCAAGTACCTGCTAAAAATAGAGATGAGTAAAGCCATATATCCAAGCAATTTTGATAAAATATATGTAAGATATCCTTGATGGATGAATTGGAAATTGATGTTATCACAAAAATACTAGGAGAAGGTGAGTTGAAAAATACCATGAAGATGAATGGGAGTATGTCAAAAATATAATAAAAAGATTTCTTTTTTTGAGATTCTTTCCAATATCCCATCTAATAATACTAATTGGTATATTTTTGAATTTGATGCTATAGGAAAAAGCACCGAACAATCTGACTATGTCAGAATTTGAAGATCTAGTCTTAAATTCAAAAATACGGCTATCAAAATGAGTTGGGACGAGCTTTTTAAAAATTTTTCAAAGGAAATAGCGGATATAAACAACTTAATATTAGTTTCCTCTGCAACTCCTGTTGCCTTTGATGCTATAGAAACGGATACGGAAGATTTGTCAGTAAGGTTAGAAATAGATGACAGCACCTTTTGGGAGCTCGAATTCTATTAATTTGAGGTAGATAAGAATGACTATTGAAAATTTAAGAGAATTACTACTATCAATAGCGGAAGAAGATGCTATCATTTCGACTTTATTTTCACTGTTTATTAAAAAAACAAAGGATATTCAACTCAGATATTAGAAGATATTATTTTTTTATGGAGTGAAAATAGGTTGGTTTGAAATTATTAATGTAGAAAAATGATAATATTTCTTATACGGAAATTGAGTGGAGAATTGATAATGACTTCCAAGAAGTCGTCTTTTGCGACAATGATTTTGCTGTAAAGACTTTATTTACACAGGAAGGTGGAATTCCAGCATTATTCAAAAAGTTTATCTTATAACAGAATGCTCAATCAATTCCTGTTCTCCATTTAAAAATCTCTGACAGATTTGTTAGGATTGACTCCTAATAAGGAAATTGGAGAAGTAGAGGTTATCGTGGCAGATGAAAAAAATATGAAATTGAATGTTTTTCTTATCTTTTTAAAAAATGAAAAAAATAGGAGTTCAATCATATGGCACTAGGTAAATTTAATTTTTGAAAAATAGAGGTCAATCGTTAGCAGAATTGGGTGCTGCAAGTTATGCATATACATTTAAAGATGTTTTTGGCATATATAGACTGGATAGAGTCGAAAAAAAGTTTATGATTCTTGGTGGCGATGTCTATGTAGAGGGAGATGGGGGACTTGAGTTGACCTATGATAGCTGGTGTTACTCTCCTAAAAAAATAATGATGGCGACTTACTCCAATCAATTTCTGTAGCAAAAGATTATATCAACCAGTATATAGATAGTAATGGAAAAACATTTTTTTATTTTTACAGTAGTTACTTCAGCATAGATGGAAATGATAGTCAAAAAAAGAATTGCTCAGTGTAAATAGAAATCATAAATATAAGTAAGATAGGAAATGGATCAATCGTAGTGAATTTAAGTCATGGAGAGGAAATTATTGGGAAAATAGGGCTAAAGATTTTATTAATTAAATGAGGTGAAAAATGATTGATGAACTGAAAAAGAAGATTGCTTCTACCGAGGGTGTGGACTTTGCCCCATTTGGAAAGGGTATTTCTGATGAATGGACCATAAAAGCTGAGAAAAGATTAAATTTTACTTTTCCTGAAACATATAAGTGGTGGCTGAAAAAAATTATATGGGTGGAGAAATTTATGGAGAAGAAATATTCAGTATTTATGGATTAGATTTTGATACGGTTGTGGGAGGTGATATTGTTTACATAAACGAACTGAATAGAAAGCAAGGATTTAGTAACTCTGAACAATTAGTTATCTGTGAGGGTGAAGATGGTGTGTTTTATTTTCAAAATCAGGATGGTCTGACTACTGAGTTACCAGTTTTTTTAGGGATGGAGAATACTATGCTAAGGATTTTATAGAATTTCTACTAAAAAAATTGACGAGTAATATTAATAACCTAATACTTCCATAGGGCAAAAAAATACGTGGTTCTTAAATATCTCCCGAATAAAAAAACTATGCAACTATACAGGAATTGAAAAAGCAGTTTGCTAGAAGTTTGGACCTTTCATGAAAATAATATTACTATAAAAAAATGATAGACAAATTTGAGATATAAATATTAAGGAGGGAAGTCGTGTTACGATTTGATTTAAAAAAGTAAACAAAAAGAGATAGCAGCAATAGATTATTGGGAAATGGGGTATTAGATTTAAAGATATCCTATTTTGGAGATGAAGTTTCTTTGTGCATAGAAGATTATCATAACAAAGAAAAATACTGGGAAATTAAGTTTTTAGTATGCGCCAAAGTAGAGTATATCAATGATGCTTTAGATATTCAGTGGAGAAAAGATCAATACGTTAAAAATATGACTAGAGGAGAATTGCATCATCATGGTCAAGAAATTTCTTTACAAATTTATGAGGAGAATCCTGATTTTGTGAAGTGTATAGTTGATATTGGTTTGTTGCAAATGACAATTGTTTGTCGTGATATTCAGATAGAACATCTTGATTTAAAGGATGTTCAGTTCTTTTGGCAGGATAATGATGTTTTATAGATAAACTGTTCTAAGAACCAATGGAAGAGAAGCTAGTTTGTATTACACAACTAAGCATTGAGAACAATTTATAAGGATGAAATAAGGTGAATGTATATAAACGAATAACAAAAATTAGAGAAAAATATATTTAATGTTCAAATTCTCTGGTTATTTTTTTATCTACATATTGATGGAAAAAAACAGTACAGAGTGAAAAAAAGATGCTGTACAGATATTAGCGGAAGGTTTTAATATTGATGATCTTCAAGATGGTAATTGGGATGCACTAGCTGATCGTCTTGAGCGTCCTGACTGTATAATCCCAGATAGCATTAATATTTTTTTATAAATAATGCAAAAATATCTTTTTATCAATGATGAGGTTTCTAAAAAAATATTTTTTTTAGAGATTTTATCTGACATTGTTTTGTGGTGGGATGAAGGTGTTGAGAGATACATAGTTGGTGGTAGAAGAAAAAAATTTAATGTTTATGTCATTGAATAATGCCACTTCATCGAAGTTTGAACAAGTGCAAGTATATAAAAGAATTTTTATACTAGGGTCTGACATGAGTATTTCAGATAAAGATATCGAGTTTATTTATGAGGAATATTGAAGGTGTAGAAAGCATAATAACGTCTACCTAAGATTTTCTAAATAGAGCATTGAAAATAGATATGAAGCAAAATGATTTGAAAATGAAAAATAGCTAAGATTAAAAAAAGCTATTGCTTGAGAATAATATCCATATAGAGCAAGGCTTAAGCGATGACGAAGTAAGAAAAAAATTGAGAAAATATATAATATAAAAATTTCCCAAGCAATGGTTGGAATTTTATCAAAAATATACGGCCTGTTTCAGAACGTTTTTTTATAACTGGAGAGATTTTTTTCAGTTGAAAAATATAGCAACTATAAAAAGAAAGATTAGCGAGTCCTTATAATGGAATTTTTGGAAAGTATCGATGAAATAGTTTGGGAGATTTCCTGGGGACTAGAGCCTGATAGAGTAGAAGATAAAAAAATAAGAAAAATAAGAAAAAAATGCTAGAATCAGCTCCACCTCTAATTCCTTTTATACGGGCATCGTTTTCTCCCAATATTTGAAAAACAAGGAAATGCCCGTTTTATCTGTTGTAGATTTAGATATTATCTATTATGGGATGGATTTGTATGATTATTTTGAGGTTGAATTCGGACATAAGCGACTTGTGTCTGACTCAAAAAAATATAAAGAAGTTCCTTTCTGGACAAGTAATTTTTTTATTGAACAAGTTTGTTCAGATAGATTCTAAATTTAAGAATTTATCAAGAGTGAAAAGAGAATTCGAATTTATGTTATAATTTAATAAGAGTAAGTAATATGGAAACAGAAAAATAATAAAAAAGAATATGGATACAAATAGTGAAAAATTCAAGCAACGCCTCTTATCATAAATATGATGGAGAAACATCGTTTAATTTGACAGTAGATGATATTCAGACATTGATGGCGGGAAAGTCGGTAAGTTTGACTGATGTTAGTTTAGAGTGTTCACATGTTGTTTCTTTAGATGATAAAGCAAAGGCATATTTGTTAAAAAAAATATATAAACATTTATTTCAAATATCGGATGATGACTACGATAAAGCTGCTACCCACTATGATGAGTATTTAGCAATTTTCCATGACTTGGTGCAAGGAGATATTTTTAATGCCGATAATCTAAGAACACGTAATCTAAGAACACGGATTGAAAAATCAAACCCATGGAAAAATTCGGGTTACTCTGATGGTAAGTATGAATTTATTAGCTTGGCTGGTACGGATTGTGATATTCTTGCTCCCTTGTTGATTGATAATATTGAGAATAGTCAACAAGAAGATGCTAAAGAGGTAATACAAGCAAGATTTAAAGATTTTGAGCATGCTTTTGATGGTAATTTTATTAATCCACGAGTTATACTGTTGGGAATTAATCCTAAAATGTCATGCGAACATGATTCGTATGGATTAAAAGATACTGTATATAAAGAACCCTTTAATACAAATCGTCCAATCCTTGATAATGATTACTATAATGGTGACGGAAGTATTTTCTACGCTAAGACAAGTAAATTTTTCATCTTCTATAAAGACTCTCAGAGATATGCTTTATGAAGATGAGTTAGTAACTCCAGTTGCACTTTTTGAGTTCTTTCCATATGCATCAGAAACTGAAACTAATTGGCAAGATGGGTATAAGATAGATGATGCGATCACTCAATATTTCAATTTTAAAAAAATTTTACCTAGTCAAATTTGGATGGTCTGCTTGTTGACTTATGCCATAAGGTCTTCAAAAAAACTATTCTTGTTTTTTTAAGAAAGAATAACAAGGACTTTCTAAACCAATTCTTAAACAAATATTTTGAAGAAATTCAAATATTGGAAAATAAGCGAATAACAGTTCTATCAAAGAAAGGACCATCGAAATATCTCTCAAATCGTAATGTGAAACCATTCTTTAAAGAATCATTGACAAATGTTCAAACAGATACTGTCGAAGAATTTTTTAAAGATCTATGGGGCATTTCATCAAACACTGAGTAGCAAAAGAGAACAATACGACAAGAATTGATTTCAATAAAGTATACCGATAGGTTGTCCATAGTAGCGAAAAGTTATATATTCTTGCCGTATTATATGGAGGGGATACTAGCATCAATTATTTGAATTTGGAATCACATAAAATTTTAACTTGTTCTTTAGAAAGGAAAAATCAAATTGCCCTACAAATTTCTACTCTTCGACCTCGACCACACCTTGCTCGATTTTGATGCCGCTGAGGATGTGGCTTTGTCGCAACTTCTAAAAGAAGAAGGGGTTGCAGACATTCAAGCCTATAAAGACTATTACGTTCCTATGAACAAGGCTCTCTGGAAGGACTTGGAGCAAAAGAAAATCAGTAAACAAGAACTGGTTAACACGCGCTTTTCTCGTTTATTTGCTCATTTTGGACTGGAGAAAGACGGTAGGTTACTTGCCCAGCGTTACCAATTTTACCTCGCTCAGCAAGGGCAAACTCTTTCGGGCGCTCATGAACTCTTGGACAGTCTCATTGAGCATGATTATGAGCTGTACGCTGCGACAAATGGGATAACTGCCATTCAGACGGGTCGTTTGGCTCAGTCGGGTCTGGCTCCTTATTTCAACCAAGTCTTTATTTCCGAGCAGTTGCAAACGCAAAAACCTGATGCACTATTCTATGAAAAAATCGGTCAGCAGATTGCAGATTTTAGCAAAGAAAAGACGCTGATGATTGGAGATTCTCTAACCGCTGATATTCAAGGTGGGAATAATGCTGGAATCAACACTATCTGGTTAAATCCCCATCATCTGGAAAATAAGACGCAAGCCCAGCCGACTTATGAAGTCCATTCTTACCAAGACTTGCTGGATTGTTTGGAACTACTTTAAAAATGGCATAATAAACTATAGAGGAGTCTATAAATTATGGGAACATGGAATGCAACCATTTTTGGAAACGATACCTCCTTAGATATTAAGGAAGAATTTTTCGAGAGATATAACGGAGGAGAAGAACCAGCTACTATCAAAAATGACTTGACAATGGATTTAGACGATGACGATAGATATAATGTCTTGTTCGCTCTGGCACATTGTATGTGGGAAGTTGGGCAATTAGATGATGGATTCTTACTTGAAATCAAAGAGATTATTGATAAAAAGGAAGATTTAGCTCTTGCCCAAGAATTAGGTGCAGATAGTAAATTTTTAAAACAGAGGAGTGTAAATCTAGAAAAGTTTTTAGAAAAAATTAGTGTCAAAAAAGAAAAGCCTAAAAAAAGAATTGCTCCGCCTGTTCCTGTCGAAAGTAAATATAGGAATGGTGCTGTGATGGTGTTTCAATATGAAGACGGTGTATATGGTTCATTGATAGCCACAGATGGAGCCTTTTTTGACAAGGAAACCTATTATGCTTATCTACTGACTGATATTAAAATTCCTAGAAAACCCACCATGAAGGATGTGCGAGAAGCACGGATTATCGATCCAAGTTTTCATAGCCAAGAATACAATTCATTTCGAGACTCGAGGTATTACTATACCTTTGTAAATTGTATTTCAGGGTATTTAAAAAGTTCTGCAACGAAAAGATTTGAAAGATATAATGATAGTTTTTTTGAAATTATCGGCTATCTTTCTGATTGGGGGAGTTGCTGTAGCGCGGCTTCTGTAGGATTTGATTATTATAGACAAAAATCGAGTGATGAGTTTAAACGAGTGTCACAAGGGAATTGAATAAAAGATTTAATGAAAATCTAAATATCCGAACTGAGATGACTATCGATGAGATCGACCAGGAATTTACCCTTTCTAATGCTTCACAAGATGGTAAGTAGTCACTTTCAAATGGAGATTCTTTTCAAAAATTCTCGAAATATTTGTAGAAACTAAAAAAGTGGTTTAGATAGCCACTTTTTGCTATAATAGAGGCAGTAAAAATGAAGGAGTAGGCTTTATGCAACACTCGTCTTGGCATGCGTTGATTAAGGAGCAATTACCTGAAGGTTATTTTGGACAAATAAACCACTTTATGAACCAGGTCTATGCTCAGGGAACTGTTTATCCACCTAAGGAAAAGGTTTTTCAGGCTCTCTTGACTACACCGCTTGAAGAGGTTAAGGTGGTGATTCTGGGGCAGGATCCTTATCATGGACCAGGTCAGGCGCAGGGCTTAAGTTTTTCTGTACCTGATTCTATCCCAGCTCCGCCGTCTTTGCAAAATATCTTGAAAGAATTAGCAGATGATATTGGGGTTAAAGCATCCCATGATTTGACAGCTTGGGCTGAGCAAGGGGTTTTACTTCTCAATGCTTGTTTGACTGTTCCTGCTGGTCAGGCAAATGGTCATGCTGGGTTGATATGGGAGCCTTTTACAGATGCTGTGATTCAAGTTGTCAATCATCTAGACAGACCAGTCGTTTTTGTACTCTGGGGAGCCTATGCACGTAAGAAGAAGACCTTGGTCACCAATCCTCACCACTTAATCATTGAATCTGCCCATCCTAGTCCTCTATCGGTTTACAGAGGATTTTGGGGTTCCAAGCCTTTTTCCAAGGCTAATGCATTCTTAACAGAGACAGGACAAGAGCCAATCGATTGGCTTAGATAAGGAGAAAATATGCCTCAGTTAGCGACGATTTGCTACATTGATAACGGAAAAGAACTGCTCATGCTCCATCGCAATAAAAAACCCAATGATGTCCATGCTGGTAAATGGATTGGTGTGGGGGGGAAGCTAGAGCGAGGTGAGACACCTCAGGAATGCGCGGCACGTGAAATCCTCGAAGAAACAGGTCTAAAAGCCAAGCCAGTTCTAAAAGGTGTCATTACTTTTCCTGAATTCACGCCTGATTTAGACTGGTACACCTATGTTTTTAAGGTGACAGAGTTTGAGGGTGACTTGATTGACTGCAACGAGGGGACGCTAGAATGGGTTCCCTATGACGAGGTTTTGAGTAAGCCGACTTGGGAAGGTGACCACACCTTTGTTGAGTGGCTTTTAGAGGATAAACCCTTCTTTTCAGCCAAGTTTGTGTATAATGGGGATAAATTGTTAGATACCCAAGTTGATTTCTATGAATAAAGGAGAATGCAGATGTTACTAATCAAAAATGGTCGTGTTATGGATCCCAAGTCTGGTTTGGACCAAGTGTGTGATATTTTGGTCCGGGACGGGAAAATTATCAAAATTGCCCCTGAAATCAAGGAAGAAGGAGCAAAACTGATTGACGCTACTGGTCTTGTGGTTGCGCCTGGACTGGTGGATATCCATGTTCATTTCCGTGAACCTGGACAAACCCATAAAGAAGACATCCATACCGGTGCCCTAGCGGCTGCTGCAGGTGGTTTTACAACAGTTGTCATGATGGCCAATACCAATCCAACCATCTCGGACGTAGAGACCTTGCAAGAAGTTCTCCAGTCAGCCGCTAAGGAAAAGATTAACGTGAAGACTGTTGCTACCATTACCAAGAACTTTAATGGGCAAGACTTGACAGACTTTAAGGCACTTTTGGAAGCTGGAGCCGTTGGTTTTTCTGATGACGGTATTCCGCTTGAAAGTAGCAAGGTTCTCAAAGAAGCCTTGGAAACTGCTAAAAAACTTGGTACTTTTGTCTGCCTTCATGAGGAAGATCCAGGTTTGAACGGCATTCTTGGCTTCAACGAAAACATCGCTAAAGACCACTTCAAGATCTGTGGTGCGACAGGTGTAGCAGAATATGCTATGATTGCGCGTGATGTTATGATTGCCTATGCAACCAAGGCTCATGTTCATATCCAGCATTTGTCTAAGGAAGAAAGTGTCAAGGTAGTGGAGTTCGCTCAAGGTCTGGGTGCGCAAGTCACAGCAGAAGTAGCTCCACAGCATTTCTCTAAGACAGAAGCACTCCTCTTGACTCAAGGTAGTAATGCTAAAATGAATCCTCCACTTCGTTTGGAGTCAGATCGTCGTGCGGTGATTGAAGGTCTCAAGTCGGGAGTCATTTCTGTAATCGCGACAGACCACGCGCCTCACCATGCGGATGAGAAAAATGTAGAGGATATCACCAAAGCGCCATCGGGTATGACAGGCTTGGAAACCTCTCTATCTCTCGGTTTGACTTATTTGGTCGAGGCTGGCGAATTGAGTTTGATGGAATTGCTAGAAAAAATGACTGTTAATCCAGCTAAATTGTACAACTTTGAAGCAGGTTACTTGGCTGAGAATGGTCCAGCGGATATCACTATATTTGATGACAAGGCTGTTCGTACTGTTGGTCCAGACTTTGCTTCGAAATCAGCCAATTCACCATTTATCGGTGAAACCCTAAAAGGGCAGGTCAAATACACCATCTGCAAGGGACAAATTGTCTACCAAAACTAGATGGGACTCTGCTCTATAAACGATAAGAATAGAGAGCGTTCATGTATCCAACCCATCAATTTAAAGATAAGTTTGTCTTATTTCTTAAGATATTTTTCCCTATCCTGATTTATCAGTTTGCCAATTATTCTGCCTCCTTTGTCGATACAACCATGACGGGGCAGTACAATACCATGAACTTGGCTGGCGTTTCAACTGCAACGAGTCTATGGAATCCTTTCTTCACCTTTTTAACAGGGATTGTTTCGGCTATGGTTCCCATCATAGGTCATCATCTAGGAAGAGGCAAAAAGGAAGAAGTAGCATCTGACTTTTACCAATTTATCTATTTGGCTTTTGGACTGTCTTTGGTCTTGCTTGGGATGGTACTATTCTTAGCGCCCCCAGTTTTAAACCATATTGGACTAGAAGAACAAGTGGCAGCAGTTGCAGTTCGTTATCTTTGGTTTTTATCTATCGGAATTATCCCACTGTTGCTTTTTAGCGTTATTCGTTCCTTGCTGGATTCGCTGGGGTTGACCAAACTGTCCATGTACCTCATGCTTTTGTTACTTCCGCTCAATAGTAGTTTCAACTATCTTTTGATTTATGGAGCCTTCGGTTTTCCTGAGCTTGGTGGTGCAGGAGCAGGGCTAGGCACTTCCCTAGCCTACTGGTGCCTCCTTGGAATCTCTGTCATCATCCTTTTAAAGCAGGAAAAGTTAAAAGAGTTTCATTTGGAAAAACCGCTTCCGCTTGATCTAGTAAAAATCAAAGAAGGGATCCGCTTGGGCTTACCAATCGGTGGTACTGTTTTTTTGCTGAGGTTATTATTTTTTTCAGTCGTTGGTTTGATTATGGCTAAATTTTCGTCTATGATTATCGCAAGCCACCAGTCAGCTATGAATTTTTCGAGTCTCATGTATGCTTTTCCTATGAGTATTTCCTCCGCTATGGCGATTGTTGTGTCTTACGAGGTTGGGGCTAAACGTTTTGAGGATGCAAAAATCTATGCTCGTTTGGGGAGAGTAACAGCCCTCGTTTTTGCAGGTCTTACCCTATCTTTTCTCTACATTTTTAGAGATCGTGTAGCAAGTCTATATGGAAATGACTCTCAGTTTATCGAAACAACTGCTATATTTCTAACCTATAGTCTCTTTTTCCAGTTAGCTGATACCTTTGCAGCTCCACTCCAGGGGATTCTAAGAGGCTATAAGGATACTATCGTTCCTTTCTACCTTGGCTTAATCGGGTATTGGGGAGTAGCTATACCTTTAGGATATCTACTAGATCAAGCAACTGACTTAGGGGCATTTGCATATTGGATTGGATTGATTGCCAGCTTGGTTGTTTCCGGTTGTTTGTATCAATGGCGTTTGAAATCCATAATGAAAAAGATTGAGCTAATTTTTTTAGAAAAATATCCTGAAAATAACTTTGTGAAAAAAAGTTCTAATTCAAGAAAAATCCTTGTTAAAACAAGGATTTATTTTTTTATATTGTGAAATTTTATTGGCCATATACTTTGACAGTGTATACTAAAAAAGGTAAAATAGTAAGAGTAAGTACAAAGTTAGAAAGGCAAGATTATGTCAACTTTAGATAAAAATCTTTTGCTAGAGATGTTCCGTAAGATGGAAGAAATCCGTCGCATGGACTTAAAAATTGCTCAGTTAGTGAAAAAGGGAAAAGTTCCCGGTATGACTCACTTTTCTGTCGGTGAAGAAGCTGCTAACGTTGGAGCGATGTTGGCCCTCAATCCAGATGATCTAATCACCTCCAACCACCGTGGTCATGGACAGGCTATTGCCAAAGGAATTGACCTTAACGGAATGATGGCTGAAATCCTTGGTAAGTACACTGGTACTTGTAAAGGAAAAGGTGGTTCCATGCACATTGCTGACCTTGATGCTGGTAACCTCGGTGCCAATGGTATCGTAGGTGGTGGTATGGGAATCGCTGTTGGTGCAGCCCTCAGTCAGCAAATGCAAAACACTGGAAAAATCGTCGTTTGCTTCTTTGGGGATGGTGCGACCAACGAAGGTGTCTTCCACGAAGCAGTGAACATGGCTTCTATCTGGAACCTTCCAGTGATTTTCTACTGCATTAACAACGGTTACGGTATCTCTGCGGATATCAAGAAAATGACTAACGTGGAACATATCCATCAACGTAGCGCAGCTTATGGAATTCCTGGAATGTTCATCGAAGATGGAAACAATGTCATCGACGTTTATGAAGGGTTTAAGAAAGCCGTAGACCATGTTCGTGGTGGCAATGGTCCAGTCTTGATTGAAAGTGTAACTTATCGCTGGCTTGGTCACTCATCATCTGACCCTGGTAAATATCGTACTCGTGAAGAAGTGGAATTGTGGAAACAAAAAGACCCAATTGAAAACCTCCGCAATTACCTTATTGAAAATAATATTGCAAGTGCAGAAGAATTGGAAGAAATCCAAGTGCAAGTCAAGGAAGCAGTAGAAGATTCTGTTAAATTTGCAGAGGAAAGTCCATTCCCGCCACTTGAATCAGCATTTGAAGATATTTACGCAGACTAAGGAGAAAGAGATAAATGGAAACAAAAACAATGTCCTTCCGTGACACCATTATCCTTGCTATGTCTGAGGAAATGCGTCGCGATGAAAATGTGTTCTTAATGGGAGAAGACGTCGGTGTCTTCGGAGGAGACTTCGGAACTTCTGTTGGAATGCTTGAAGAATTTGGTCCAGAACGTGTCCGTGACTGTCCGATTTCTGAAGCTGCCATCTCTGGAGCAGCAGCAGGAGCAGCCATGACGGGACTTCGTCCAATCGTCGATATGACCTTCATGGACTTCTCAGTTATTGCCATGGACAATATCGTGAACCAAGCCGCTAAAACGCGCTATATGTTTGGTGGTAAAGGTCAGGTTCCAATGACTGTTCGATGTGCAGCTGGTAACGGAGTTGGTTCTGCAGCACAGCACTCGCAATCTCTAGAGTCTTGGTTTACTCACATTCCTGGACTTAAGGTTGTAGCTCCAGGTACACCTGCGGATATGAAAGGACTTCTCAAGTCTTCTATCCGTGATAACAACCCTGTTATCATTCTTGAGTACAAGTCAGAATTTAACCAAAAAGGGGAAGTGCCAGTTGATCCAGACTACACAATTCCACTTGGGGTTGGGGAAATCAAACGCGAAGGAACGGATGTAACAGTTGTTACTTATGGAAAAATGCTTCGCCGTGTAGTTCAAGCTGCTGAAGAATTGGCAGAAGAAGGAATTTCGGTTGAAATTGTCGACCCACGTACCCTTGTACCACTTGATAAGGATATCATCATTAACTCAGTCAAGAAGACTGGTAAGGTTGTTCTGGTCAACGACGCCCACAAAACAAGTGGCTATATCGGTGAAATTTCAGCTATCATTTCAGAATCAGAAGCATTTGACTATCTAGATGCACCAATCCGCCGTTGTGCAGGAGAAGATGTACCAATGCCTTATGCACAAAACCTAGAAAATGCAATGATTCCAACAGTTGAAAGCATCAAAGATGCCATCCGTAAAACTTATAACAAAGAATAGAACAACATAAGATAAATTATGTAAACTATTTGTAGATTTTAACTTTAGATATGTTCTGTATCTAAGGTGTTTGTAAAGTTGCGACGGGAGGGAGTCGAATCGATTATATTCGACGAACGACTTAGCAAGTCTACTAGGTTGACCGCCTGATAGCGGTAACCGTAGTAACTTGAGACACGTTCCGTGTCCAAGTTACTTGTAGAGTTGTAATTGAATTCGGACGAAGGTCTGCGAAAAAAAGATAGATTTCCTTGTGTTCATCGAACACATCGTCAATCTCCTATTTTTTCATTGCCCTCTTCGTCCTTAATATCTTATATTCGAACACGGGCTAAAAACTCGGAAAAAAGATAAATCTCCTTGGCTTCATCGAAGTCTGCGTAGATTTCCTATTTTTCAGTCGCTTTTTTACGCCCTTAGTATCATAATTAGAATTGGAGAGGTCATGGCTGATGACAAGCTAAGAGCGACTCCTGCGGCTAGAAAGTTAGCGGATGATCTAGGTATCAACCTCTACGACGTTTCTGGCTCAGGTGCAAACGGTCGTGTCCACAAAGAAGACGTGGAAACTTATAAAGACACAAACGTGGTTCGCATTTCGCCACTTGCAAAACGAATTGCCCTTGAACATAACATTGCTTGGCAGGAAATCCAAGGAACTGGTCATCGTGGTAAGATTATGAAGAAGGACGTTTTGGCCTTCCTTCCTGAAAATATCGAAAACGACACCATCAAGTCTCCTGCTCAAATCGAAAAAGTGGAAGAAGTTCCAGACAATATCACTCCTTATGGCGAGATTGAGCGCATTCCAATGACACCAATGCGTAAGGTTATCGCCCAACGTATGGTTGAATCCTACCTAACTGCGCCAACCTTCACGCTCAACTACGATGTCGATATGTCTGAAATGCTAGCTCTTCGTAAGAAGGTTCTTGAACCAATCATGGAAGCAACTGGTAAGAAAATTACGGTTACTGATCTTCTTTCACTAGCCGTTGTTAAGACATTGATGAAACATCCTTACATCAACGCTTCATTGACAGAAGACGGCAAGACCATTATCACTCATAATTATGTCAACCTTGCTATGGCAGTTGGGATGGATAATGGATTGATGACACCTGTTGTTTACAATGCTGAGAAACTAAGTCTGTCAGAGTTGGTAGTTGCATTTAAAGATGTTATTGGTCGTACCTTGGATGGTAAATTGGCTCCAAGTGAACTTCAAAAATTCAACATTTACTATCAGTAACTTGGGAATGTTTGGCGTTCAGTCCTTTGGTCCGATCATCAACCAGCCCAACTCAGCTATTCTGGGTGTAAGTTCGACAATCGAGAAACCAGTTGTTGTCAATGGTGAGATTGTTGTCCGCCCAATCATGAGTCTAGGATTAACCATTGACCACCGTGTCGTAGATGGTATGGCTGGTGCTAAGTTTATGAAAGACTTGAAAGCCTTGATTGAGAATCCAATCTCAATGTTGGTTTAAGTCAGCTATTGTTATTTTAGAGATTTAGAAGGAAGTAAGACATGGCCTTAGAAGTAATTATGCCAAAAGCCGGCGTGGATATGACAGAAGGACAAATCGTCCAATGGAATAAAAAAGTCGGTGAATTTGTAAAAGAAGGAGAAATCCTTTTGGAAATCATGACTGACAAAGTCAGCATGGAATTGGAAGCCGAAGAAGATGGATACTTGATTGCCATCCTTAAAGGAGATGGTGAAACTGTTCCAGTAACTGAAGTTATCGGTTATCTTGGAGAAGAAGGGGAAAATATCCCAACAGCTGGAGCGACTGCGCCAGAATCAAAACCTGCACCTGCGACTAGTGCCTCAAACGACGATGGTAAGAGCGATGATGCCTTTGATATCGTTGTGATTGGTGGAGGTCCTGCTGGTTATGTTGCAGCGATTAAAGCTGCCCAACTCGGTGGGAAGGTAGCCCTTGTTGAGAAATCTGAACTCGGTGGAACTTGCTTGAACCGTGGTTGTATTCCAACCAAGACCTACCTTCACAACGCTGAAATCATCGAAAACATCGGTCATGCAGCAAACCGTGGTATCGTCATCGAAAATCCAAACTTCACTGTAGATATGGACAAACTTCTTGAAACTAAGTCTAAAGTTGTCAATACTTTAGTTGGCGGAGTTGCAGGTCTTCTTCGTAGTTATGGAGTTACTGTTCATAAGGGAATTGGTACCATCACTAAAGACAAGAACGTCTTGGTAAATGGTTCGGAATTGCTTGAAACTAAAAAAATCATTCTTGCTGGTGGTTCAAAAGTCAGCAAGATCAACGTCCCTGGTATGGAATCTCCACTTGTGATGACTAGTGATGACATTCTTGAAATGAATGAAGTGCCAGAAAGCCTTGTTATCATCGGTGGTGGTGTTGTCGGTATCGAACTTGGTCAAGCCTTCATGACATTTGGTTCAAAAGTGACTGTTATCGAAATGATGGACCGTATCGTGCCAGCTATGGATGCAGAAGTGTCTAAGAACCTTCGCTTGATCCTTGAGCGTAAAGGAATGACCATCTTAACAGGTACAAAACTGCAAGAAATCATCGAGGAAAATGGTCAACTTCGTATTAAAGTTGAAGGAAAAGACGATATCATTGCAAGCAAAGCTCTTCTGTCAATCGGTCGTGTTCCAGATCTTGAAGGTATTGGCGAAGTTGAGTTTGAATTGGATCGTGGACGTATCAAGGTCAACGAATACATGGAAACTTCTGTTCCAGGTATATATGCACCAGGTGATATCAATGGTACCAAGATGTTAGCCCACGCAGCCTTCCGTATGGGTGAAGTAGCAGCTGAAAATACGCTTAAAGGAAATCACGTTGTAGCGAAACTTAACTTGACTCCTGCGGCCATTTACACTCTTCCTGAGGTAGCAGCAGTAGGTCTCACAGAAGAACAAGCTCGTGAGAAATACGATGTTGCCATCGGTAAATTCAACTTTGCAGCTAACGGCCGTGCTATTGCTTCTGATGCGGCTCAAGGTTTCGTTAAAGTCATTGCAGATAAGAAATACGGAGAAATCCTTGGTGTCCATATCATCGGTCCTGCAGCTGCAGAATTGATCAACGAAGCGTCAAGCATTATTGAAATGGAAATTACTGTTGAAGAAATGCTGAAGACTATCCACGGACACCCAACATACTCTGAAGTTATGTACGAAGCATTTGCAGATGTTCTAGGAATGGCCATCCATTCACCTAAGAAAAAATAAATCGAAGATAGATTAGACTGGAAAGGTAATTTCCAGTCTCTATCGTATAAAGGGATATCATGAAATACATTATCAATCATTCAAACGACACTGCCTTTAATATCGCCTTGGAAGAATATGCCTTTAAACACCTTTTGGATGAGGATCAAATCTTCCTACTTTGGATTAACAAACCATCTATCATTGTTGGGCGTCACCAGAACACGATCGAAGAAATAAACCGTGATTATGTTCGAGAAAATGGTATTGAGGTAGTCCGCCGTATCAGTGGTGGTGGAGCTGTTTATCACGATCTAAACAATCTCAACTACACAATCATCTCAAAAGAAGATGAAAACCGTGCCTTTGACTTTAAGAGTTTTTCAACTCCAGTAATCAATACCTTGGCTCAACTTGGTGTTAAAGCAGAGTTTACAGGCCGCAATGACCTTGAGATTGACGGAAAGAAATTCTGTGGAAATGCCCAAGCCTATATCAATGGCCGTATCATGCACCATGGTTGCTTGCTCTTCGATGTTGATTTGTCAGTCCTTGCCAATGCTCTGAAAGTTTCAAAAGATAAATTTGAATCAAAAGGTGTGAAATCCGTCCGTGCTCGTGTAACCAATATTGTCAATGAATTACCAGAAAAAATCACTGTTGAAGAATTCCGTGATTTGCTATTGGAATACATGAAAAAAGAGTACCCAGAGATGACCGAATACGTTTTTTCTGAGCAAGAATTGGCTGAAATCAATCGCATCAAGGATACCAAGTTTGGAACTTGGGACTGGAACTACGGTAAATCACCTGAGTTTAACGTCCGTCGTGGAACAAAATTCACTAGTGGTAAAGTCGAAGTCTTTGCCAATGTTCTCGAATCAAAAATCCAAGACATCAAAATTTATGGAGATTTCTTTGGTATCGAAGACGTAGCAGCTGTAGAAGATGTCCTTCGTGGTGTGAAATACGAACGCGAAGATGTCCTTAAGGCACTAGAAACTATTGATATTACACGCTACTTCGCTGGTATTAGCCGAGAAGAAATCGCTGAAGCGGTAGTAGGATAAAAAGAAAAAAGAAGTCGCTAAAATATGCAACTTCTTTTTTTGAGATTTTGTTTACATAATTATTATTACGTATCAATCATAAGCTGTCCAAAGCATTCTTTTGTTCATCATTGACGATATGGGTATAGAGGTCAGTGACTTGTGTACTGGCGTGACCCAGCTGATGGCTGACCAAAACTTGCGATTTAGTCGCATCATAGAGCCTAGTTGCTAAGGTATGGCGTAGTTTATGGGGTGTTACACGGACTTTGAAGTCCTCAGAATACTTAGCAACCATTTTCTCAACACTGGAAGCATCGATACGATTAGGAACTCCTCGGTATAGTGTCAGAAAGAGTGCTGTATCTGTCTTTTCTGTCTTATAGCGTTGATTTCGAATGGCTAGATAATTCTCTAAATAAGGCTTTGCAAAGGCAGCGACATTGACCGAGTCACGTTTGCCCCCCTTTCGAGTGACATCGATAACCATTATTTTGAGATTGAGGTCTCTTAGATCCAGATTAACAGCCTCAGATAAGCGAACACCTGACGCCAAGAGAAGGGCGATAATGGCCAAATCACGTTCTTTATTTTTATTGAATGACGAGAGAGCTCGAGTAGAGAGTTGTTTAGGGTACTCTTGATCGATATAAGTTAGAAAACCTTCTGTTTCATCACCTAAAAAGAGTTTTTGCTTGATGTTTTCAGCTCTGGCAGCAAGGGTTTCTTTCTTTTTCTTGGTTGAAACTTTCTTCATTACATTACGATAGAAATAAGGTTCTCCCTGGTCATTTTCGACTTCCTCGGTCAGATACTTATAAAGACTGGACAATGCTGACAAGGTCCGATTGATGGTTGTCTGAGAGACACCTTGTTTGGTTGTATTGGCGTTCAGCAAAGGACGTTCTCGTAGATAAAGGATAAAAGATTCCATATCTTTCTTGGTCAAATGTTCCAGAACGTCTAAGGGAATATCTGAAATAGCCTCAGCATTTGAAATCCCAGACTCTAAAACCCAGCTGAAAAATCGATCGTATTCCTTGAGGTATTCGTACAAGGTTGTAAAACTATAAGGGACAGCAAGCTTAGATTGGTAGTATTCCAGAACATACCAGGGCATGATTTGTTTTAGTTTGTCGATTCGTTCTAGTAAAATCTCACGTTTCATCTATATTCATTCTCCATAAACTAGTCAGTCTACTAGTAGTATAGCATAGACTTATTTATTTTTCAAGAAAAATTATAGTTTTTCGGAAAGATGTTATAGAATCTTTTATAGATTTTGTAGAAAGGAATAAAATAGAAAAAAAGACTTAGATCTATGAAATACAGAACCAAGTCTTAGGAGTTATTATTGTGAATCATTATCTAGTGCTTTTTCTAGTTTCCAAATACTAAGCCAGAATGAAATAGTCAGCAGAATAAGGAAAATAAAAAGAGATTATCAGTAACGATACTTCTGTTCATTCTACATAACTGAAGAGCTATATAAGGAGCTATGAGATACAAAAATACATTGTATAATTGCTATTGTTTTTCTTTTTCATGATTTTTAATCTTACTGTACAGATTTGATACAGTAAACTCCTTTCTAGCTTTATGCTTTATCATTTCTAACTCAATTATAGTCTTATTTTTTTAAGAAAGTTCAATTACTTATATGTTAAATATCTTATCAGTAAGAAATAACCAATCTCATTACTGAGAATCGATTTTCTAATGTTTTTTTAAGTATATTTTATCACATAACATAAATTATGTAAACAAGCTCCTACAACAACAAATCTTTGACTTTCCCAATTTCACTTTTTGGAATAACCAAATGAATCATATCGCCCAGATACATTCTAGTTGAGCCGTTAACTGTTTGGCTTTTGCCATTATGGACTTGGGTTGTAATAAGGATGTTATGTGGTAAGTTGAGTTCGTGAACCTGTTTTCCAGCGATCTTATCTGATACAGGGATTTCAATAAGGGTGACTTCTCCTTCGTCTGTCGCTTCTTCTGGTAGCATTTTTTCTAGCATAGCTTCATAGACTGGAGCACCCTTGAGCAGATCCATGACGATGTAGGCGACCAAGGTCACTAAGCCAAGTGGCATGAGGTTGCGAATATCTCCAACCATCTCGGTTACGAGTATCATAGCGGTTAAGGGAGCCTTGGATATTGCCCCAAAGTAGCCACTCATTCCTAAAATGACAAATATAGGAAACTGCTCCTGACTGACAAGTCCAAAATTCACACAAATAACACCAACTAGGGCACCAAGCAAGGAACCAAGTGCCAGAATGGGTAGAAAAATACCACCAGGTAATCCACTTCCATAACTTATCATGCTCCAAACAAAGCGAATAAGGAAGTAGGCAAGTAAGACTTGAAAACTAAAATTTTGCTCAGTTAGAGAGAGAACCAGCTGATTTCCACCACCGAGAATTTGTGGCAGAAAAAAACTCCTACTGGTATGATAAGGATAAAAAGCTAAGATTGGATAATAAGCTCTATCTAAATGGATTTTTTTGACCAATCCAGTCATAAACCTTGCTGATATTTAGCACAGCTTTCTCATAAAGAAAAACCTGATAATCCGAGAAAGATCCCCATGAAAAGATAAATCCAGTACTGATCTAGAGTCATGAGAGGGATATTGTCAGGCATATCCAGTACGGGAGTTAGGCCAAATATGAGTAGAGAAATAAAGTTTGCCACAATGCTGGCTGCTAGAGTGGAAACCCAGAAAAATCGTGAAAAGTGATGATAGACCTCTTCTATAACAAAGAGGAGGCCTGCAATTGGTGCATTAAAGGCAGCTGCTAATCCTGCTGCAGCACCACTAGCAATCAAGGAGCGTTCCTCTACTGGACTGGATTTGAGCCATTTAGCAATTCCCTTACCACCAACTGCTCCAAGTTGAATACTCGGACCTTCTCGACCCAGCATGAGTCCGCTGGCAATAGCTAGAATACCTAGAATATATTTCCTCCAGAGAACACCCCACCAATTAAGCGACATGAGTCCTTTTAATTCGGCCTCAACTTGTGGGATCCCTGATCCTTTGATATCTTTCTCTGAGCGAGTTAATTTAGCACTGAGCCAGCAGATGAGTATGTAAAACAGAACAAGGACAAAAAGATTGCGCACTAGGTGCGCTTGATCTTGATAGAGGCCTTGTATCAGGTGGAAGCCTTTTTCGATTAAGAAACGAAAAGATCCGACGATTAGCCCGACAACTAGCCCGACAATAATTCCTCGCCCAACTTGGGATAATATGGTACTTGAGGCAAAAGCAAATTCTTTCTTAGACTGGAGTATTTCTGACTGTTCCTCCATAATCATTTCCTCCAACTTAACTTTCTTTATTTGCTGCAACCAGTGATTTTATCGGTTCAAAACTGGTTCGATGAATTGGGGTAACTCCTAGTTTTTCGAGTCCTTCTATGTGTTTTGCTGTTCCATATCCAGCATTGGCAGCGAAATCATATCCAGGATACTGCTTGTCGTAATCCTTCATTAAATTATCCCGTGTCACTTTGGCAACTATGGATGCGGCTGCGATAGAGAGCGAGTTAGCATCTCCTTTGATAATTGCTGTTTGTGAAATTGGTAAATCAAGCTGCATAGCATCAATCAAGAGGTGCTCAGGTTGAGGACTGAGCTGAGAGAATGCTTCTTTCATAGCAAGCTTAGTTGCTTCATAGATATTGACTTGGTCAATGACTTGATTATCCATGATTCCAATGCCGATTGACAAGGCTTGGTCCTGAACGGCTTGAAAAATCTCCGCATGTTTCTTTTTGGGGATTTTTTTGCTATCGTTAAGGCCTCTAATTTTACAATTTTTAGGCAAGATTACCGCTGCTGCGACTACAGGTCCAGCAAGAGGACCTCGGCCGACCTCGTCAACGCCTGCTATTAAGGGTTAATCCTTGTTTATAAAGCTCTTTTTCATAGGAAAGCATAGATTCCAATCGAAGGTCTTCAGCCAGTTCTGCCTGAATGCTTTTTCTACGCTTGTTGATTTCCTTTTGAACTCCAGTTCGGCTATCTTTTTCCAGTTCAAGAAAAAGGGGATTGTCTAAGTCTTTGACCGTAGCAAGAAGTTCTCTGATTTCTTTAATCGTCGTCATCGATGTCGTCCAATGTATCTAAGGTGTAGTTACCGAGCTTTCCATCACGAACTTCCTTCACGAAGAGACTGTAAAAACGGTCGTAGTCGTCTCGGAAACCGAGGGCACGTGTCATATCCATGATGATAACAGGAGCATCTTCTTCAATTTTCATTTGTTTAAAGCGTTCAGCTAGTTTTTCTGGATAATGTTCTTTGAAATAATTGAGACCAAAAATGGTCACTTCATCCATTGGAAGTAACTGGTCCTTAATAGCTCCAGTTAAGGCTAGTTTGAGTGCAACAGTATCATCTTCAAACTTTGGCCAGAGAATCCCTGGTGTGTCTAGGATCTCAAGGTCTTTATTGGTTTTGAGCCATTGTTGCCCCTTGGTAACACCTGGTTTATTGCCGACCACCGCAATTTTTTTTCCAGCCAAACGATTCATCAGGGTTGATTTACCAGCGTTTGGAATTCCAATAATCATGGTCCGCAAGGTTTCAATCTTGATACCGCGTTCTTTCTGGCGTGCAATCTTATCAGCCATGAGCTTTTTGGCTGCATCAGTCACAACCTTCACAGTAACTTGCTCTTTGGAATTGATGGCCAGTGTTTGAATTCCCTGTGATTCAAAATACTGACGCCATTCTTTTGTCATTGCTGGATCAGCTAGGTCTGCCTTGTTTAAAATCAAAAGTTTGGGTTTATCACCCACAATCTTGTTCAACATAGGATTTTGACTAGATAAAGGTAGACGTGCATCTACCAAAATCGTCACAAAATCAACAAATTTTAAATTCTCCTGAACTTGTCGCCTAGCCTTAGACATGTGGCCCGGAAACCATTGAATAGTAGCCATAATATTTTCCCCTTCCGACTAAAAAAACGTAATAAAACGTTTTCTTTCTCACCATCTATTCTATCATAAATTAGGTGCTTTTGCACAGGCTTTGACTGAAATAAAATCACACTATAATACATAACTTAATTTATGTATGTTAGTGTTTACTTGACTTAATGTGCTGTTTGGTATATACTTTGTATATACGGTTTCGTGGAGGTAGATTGATGAATACAGTAAAGACTCGAAAGGTGGGGAATTCTCTCACTGTGACTATTCCTAAAAATTTGGGTATGACAGAAGGTCAAGAAATGGTTGTCTATAAAGGAATTGATGGGGTCATTGTCTTGGCTCCGAAACTAAAAGATCCTTTTGATGGGATTACTGATTTGAGAATGACAAATGATTTTGAAGGGGTAAAAATCATTGATAGCGAAATCTGAGTATATTCCTGAAAAGCAAGATATCATTTGGCTGGACTTTGATCCGTCAGTCGGTCGGGAGATTCAGAAACGGCGACCTGCCTTGGTTGTTTCTAGGAGAGAATATGCTTTGCAAACTGGTTTTGTGGCTGTCTGTCCTATTACTCATGGCCAACAACATTTGGCAGAAAAAGGCCTGCTCGTTCCTGTCTCGTCGGATAAGGTAAATGGTGCTGTCAACCCATTCCAACTTTATACTTTTGATTTTCGGATGCGCAATGCTCAAAAGATAACTAGAATGGATACGCAACGTTTTCAGAAAGTCGTCCAACTTTACCAGTACATCTTTGGAGATACTTAAATCCTACCATGCATAGACAAGGTAGGATTTTTTCTATATGAGCAATCTATCTAAAAATGGTTGAAGACAGTTGAGAAGAATCCCTCTGATCCAGCTAGATTGAGCTGAAGATAGGTGTTCTGCCTGAAGGCATTCTTTTAGAAAATCTCGAACTTTTTCTGGCGTAATCTCAAACTCAAAGGCCTTCATCTTGTAGAAAAAGTCGATTAAATGCTCAGACATGTAATCATCTAAAAAGGGTACTTCACCAGTTTTTCGATACTCCAGTAAGAGACGTGAAAATCTGGCTTTTTCATCAGGTAAATCACGAAAATAGGAATTGAGAAGCCAAATCTGCTTTTGCTTTCTATCGAGAGGATCTTGATTCGCAATTCGTTGCTCTTTTTCTAGCTCTTTTTGGTTTTTGCTTTGCCTTGAGAACACGTTCTTCTCTATTCTTTCCAAAAAGAATTTTTTCCCATTTTCGTTCTTCTTGTGTGAGAGTTTCTGTAAAGCCAAAGTAATCTTGATAGGCGCGTTCAGCGGGCCCCATTGCTAGGATGAGATTATCTGCATGTTGCTTGGCGACTTTATCTCTTTTCTTACGTTCTTTCTCTGCCTGAATCCGTAAATGCTGCTCGTAGTCTATTTTTCTCCTTACCTAGCTTAACAAGGTAGAGTTGGTCATCGGTCTTACCAAGTAAAAAAGGTTTGATACATTTTTCAAGGACTTCTTCCAGACGTGCCTTCTTTTTTGGTTCTGCCTTGGTCCAACTTCCTCCTTGAAAGACTTCTAGGAACAGCTGGTAATCTTTTTCGGGTGCAAATTGATTGCCACGATTGGCTTTGAAAACTCCTTTTTCCCAAAACCATTTTAGGAGTCGTTCGTCAAAATCGCTTTTATTGACCTTGATTTTTTCCTTTTTCTTGACTTTTCTAGTCAGATTTTCAAGCTTTCTGAGAAGTTTTTCTTCCTCTTCCAGTTGCTGCTCGAGACTAATACGATGAAAATGTCGAACACAGTCACTTCCGATAGGAAAGAGACGTTGTCCTGTGACATTGTTAAAGAGTTCGTAAGCGTACTTAATGGCATTTCCGCAGATACAATTACTACGCCCAATACCATTAAAAATCAAGGAAACTTCATTCCATTCCTTGGTAGCCTGATCCCAAGTATTTGCTTGCGAAGCTTGTAAAACTGCGTCATGCAGGGATTTTCTAACTGGAAGTGGCATGAGGTCTCCTTTCTAATACTCAATGAAAATCAAAGAGCAAACTAGGAAGCTAGCCGTAGGCTGTACTTGAGTACGGCAAGGTGAAGCTGACGTGGTTTGAATTTGATTTTCGAAAAGTATAAATTATACTTTTACAACTGAACCTCTTCTTTCCCAAGCAAGATCAAGTATTTTTCAATATTTTCAATCGAATAGGCTCGTGATAAAGCTTCTCGGTAGAGGGCTAACTGACCACGATAACGGTCTATGAGTTGACTTGGATCATCATAGCGGTCTGTCTTATAGTCGAACAGAACGATTTTGTCCTCGTAAAGCAGATAGCCATCAAGTATTCCACGGACAACGAAATCTTCCTGACTCTTTTGGTCTCGTTTGAGCATGGAGAAAGGTTGCTCGCGATAGAGATGGTTTGTATTGGCGAGAATCTCCTGACCAAGTGGCGTATCAAAGAAAGCTAGGATTTTAGCAAGATTGATTTTGTCTCTGACAGCTTGGCTGGTTTGAACTTGTTTGAGAGTATCTTTCAGGCTAGCAAGTGTTGGTTGCTGACTGAGGTCAATTCTCTGCATGAGTTCGTGGGTTGCACTACCAATCTCAGCTCCTGTTACCTTTTCTTTAGTTGAAAAATCTGGTAAATCGAAGCTGATATATTTCTCTGGTGATTTGGTTTGGTTAGCAATTTGTACCCCTTCCATATCCATAACAGGTTCATAGAATTTCTTGATTTGGCTTGGAGTTTGGACACTAGGGAGTTCAATAGCCGCACGGTGCAGAGTATTATAGACCTCCACCTCTTTCAACATTTCAAGGGCTTCTTTGATGATTTCTGACTGACGGTTGCTTGCTTGGGAACTATCTTGTAAAGGACTCTTATTTTCCAATTGACCAATAGCTTCCCTGGTCAGCTGGTCTTCACCGACAAAGCGATAGCTAAAGTTGAGATGATCTTTGTCAAACACTTTAGTGATAGCCCAAATCCAATCTTGGAAATTCTTGGCTTGCAGTCTGGTATTTTTATCTAGTTTTCCGTTTTCAGCAGCTGGATATTCCTTGGCTTCCAGCTTTTCACGAGAACCCTTACCGACAAGATAGAGCTTTTTCTCAGCCCGTGTCATGGCAACATACAGCAAACGCATCTGCTCTGAATAGCTAGCTAGTTGCAGTTCTTCTTCATTCTGAATATAAGTGAGGCTAGGAATGGAAAGTTTAATGGTTTTAGGATAGTGAGCTTCTACTGCTCCTGTTTCCACCTTGGCAATGTATTTGACACCAAGCCCATTTTTACGACTGAGAATAACATCAGACATTGAGTCTTGTTTATTGAAGTCCTGATCCATGTTGAGGATAAAGACATAAGAAACTCAGACCTTTACTCTTGTGAATGGTCATGAGTTCCACTGCGTCTTTAGGCGGTGCGACGGCTACACTTGCGAGATCATGCTGTGCTTCCAAAACCTGATCAATCATACGAATAAAACGTGACAAGCCCTTGAAATTACTCTTTTCAAACTGGTCTGCTCTCAAAGCTAGGGCGTAGAGATTGGCTTGTCTAGCAGGACCGTTAGGCAATGCTCCAACATAATCATAGTAAAAACGATCGTTGTAAATCTTCCAAATCAAGTCATAGAGGGAGTGGATTTTGGCATATAAGCGCCAAGAATCCAAAATATCCATGAATCGGTTTAGTTTTTCAGCTAAAGCTGTGTGAATTAAGTCTTTCTGTTCAGTTACTTGTTTTTGAGCATTAAGCAGTTTCTCATATAGATTCTCTTGGACTTTATCAGTAGCTTTCTGAAGGGACAAACGTGCCAGCTCGTCTTCATCAAAATCAAACATGGGGGACTTCATAAGGGCAACCAAGGCATAGTCTTGCAAGGGATTGTGGATGACACGAAGGGTGTCTAGCATGACTTGCACTTCTAGGGATTGGAGGTAATTATTTTGTTCTCCGTCTGTTTTAACAGGAATTCCGTACTCAGACAAAGCGAGGAGGATCTGGTCATTACGACTGCGACTAGAAGTCAAAAGGGCAATTTCCTTAAAGGCTACACCATTCTCTTGATGGAGCTTTAGGATTTCCTTGATGACTAAGCGCATTTCACCTGTTAGTTTTGTTTCTAATTGGCTCTCTTCTTCCTCTTGCCCACTGTCGTCCTTATCGTAGAGGAGAAATTCTGCTTTGTTCTCAGGGTTGGGAGTTAGTTTGCTATTGGCAAAAACAAGCTGGTGCATGCTATCATAGTTGATTTCGCCGACTTCTTGGTCCATGAGCCGTTCAAAGACATCGTTGGTTGCAGACAGCACTTCTGAACTGCTACGGAAATTTTCCTTGAGGAGGATCAACTTGCTTTCTTGAGGATTTTGCGCATAGCGTTGGAATTTTTCATTGAAAATCTGCGGGTCTGCCTGACGGAAACGGTAGATAGATTGCTTGATATCCCCCACCATAAAGCGATTGTGACCATTCGACAACAATTCCAGCATTCGTTCTTGAATGTGGTTGGTATCCTGATACTCATCGACCATGACTTCGTGGAATCGTTCCTGATAAGCCTCGCGGACTTGTGGGAAATTCTCTAAAATCTCAATGGTGTAATGACTGATATCAGCGAATTCAAAAGCATTTTCCTGGCGTTTACGTTCACGATAAGCCTCCACAAAATCACTCATGAAGGTTTGGAAAGTTTTAGCTAGCTCCCAGGTGTCTTCATGATAACGCTCTTGGTAGTCGAGAATCGTTATCTGGTCCGCCAGTTGTCCTAGTTTAGCAAACTGAGCCTTTCTCTCATCGTTATAGGCATCAGCCAGTGGCTTCAATTCAGCCTTACGACTGGAATTGGCTAGAGCACGACCATTTTTCTCCTTAGAGATGGCGACAACACGCGCAAGCACTGCTTGATAAAGCTGGCTATCGGACTCTTGATTTAAGGAGCCAATTTCATCCAGAACCTGTTGCACAGCTTCTAAATAGGCAGCTTTTGAAACTCCTTGGCATCGTTATCTAGATGATAACGGAAGAAACTTTCAAGTCCCAAAGCGCCTGCTTGATTTTGCTCAGTTAGTTTGTCTTTCTCATTTGCAAAGTCAGCTTTTTCAAACCCTTTGAGAAAAGACTCGTTCAGCCATTTTTGGGGACTGCTGGTGGATTGAAGGAAATCATAGATTTTTGTAGACTTGCTGGCGCAGACCTCGTTCATCCTTGCCACGCCCAGCAAAAGTTCTTCACCAAAGCTACTAAATTTCTCTTTATCCTCACCTTGGTAATGCTCTTCAAAAAAACCTGATGAAAAAACTTCGTTCTTTAAGAGTAACTGTTCACTTTCATTTTGCAAAATACGGAAGTTCGGTGCGATATCAATCAGATAGCCATGTTTGCCAAGGAATTTTTGCGTGAAGAGTCCATGGTTCCGATGGCAGCGTTTGGTAGATCTGCCAACTGGCGTCCCAAGTGTTGTTTGAGATCGACATCATCGGTTTCTTGGATTTGTTGGCTAATTTTTTTCTCCAAACGTTCTTTGAGTTCTGTAGCAGCCTTGACGGTAAAGGTCGAGATAAAGAGTTGGCTGATTTCCACACCACGTGCCAATTGGTCCAGAATACGCTCAGCCATAACAAAAGTTTTCCCAGAACCAGCAGACGCTGAAACGAGGATATTTTGATCAGAAGTGTAGATGGCTTCGATTTGCTCGGCTGTTTTCTTCTGTTCCTTGCTCGAACTCGCTTCTGCTTCTTGCAGTTTTTGAATTTCTTCCTCAGTAAAAAAGGAAATGGGCTTCATCGATTCAACTCCTCTCTCATTTTCTCAAACCAAGCTTGCTTAAGCTTTTCTCCGACCAGTCGTTTGCCATCCGCTAGGTCTAACTTTTCTAGGAAACGTGCTTGACCAAAATGGTAATTAGCTTCAAATCCTGTAATGGCTTGATGTTGCTGCACGTATGGGGCAATACTTCTGCCGTTCTCTGTGTATGGATTGATGGCGAACTGGCCTTCTAAAATCCTCTCAGCTGCTTTCTTATAAAGATGAGCATTGTAGTCCAGTAGGAGCTGGAATTCCTCGTCCGTCAGCTGATTGGCCTTATTTTTTTATTGTAAAAATTCGCCCAAATGACCGCTTTCTTTTTCTAAAAAGAGTCCTTGGTATTTCATTGACTTGCTGGCTTCTACTACTGCTCCTGCCAAACTTTTAACGGTGAGCAGAGATTGGACAGGTTCTACCATTTCCAAGTACATAGCACCGAAAAAGTTTTGTTCCCCTTCCTTTTTAAGGGCAGCAAGATAGGTTGGTAATTGGGAATTAAGCCCGTTGAAGAAATGAGGAAACTGGAACTGAGTCAAACTAGACTTGTAGTCTACCACTCCTATCGCTCCATCAGCTTTCAGGCGGTCAATGCGGTCAACCTTGCCTCGCACATGAACACTGCGACCATTATCCAATTGAATAAATGCCTGGTCTTTGCCACCAAATGTTGCTTCCTCTTGGATGGTTTCGATGGCTGGATTATGACGTAGGATGTGGCCAGTGGTCCGCGCGACATCGAGAAGAACTTCCTTGGTAAACTGGGCTTCCAAACTTTCTTGATAAATGGCTTCAAATTCGCGTTCTTGACTGGCTTCCTTAATAGCTTGCTCCAGACGTTTGTCAAAAGAATGTTCCGCAGGCAATTTCAAGGCACGTTCAAAAATACGGTGTAAGAAATTTCCATGACTGCGAGCATCTGGGCGCAGACGCAATTCCTCCTGCAAACCTAAGACATAACGAAGGAAATAACTATATTCATTGCGGTAAAACTCCGTCAAACCAGAGGTGGACAGGTAAAACTCTTTGTCAGCTGGATAGAGAGCCTGCAAGGTATCTTTCTCTAATGGTTTGCTGCTTGGACTAGTTGGGAGGGCCGGATTTGTAAGACCTTTTTGGTCTAGTTTTTTCCCCATGACACGCGCCAGAACCTTGACAAAGGTCAAATCTTGTTCTTTTTCACTAGAAGAAGTTTGCTGATGATAGGCAACCAGACTAGACAAAGAGACTGTGATAAGAACCCAAATCATCCTTAGACAGACTTTTTTGATGAATCTTCTTCTCTATCCGACTAAATCCAAAACTCACCAGTTCATGAAGATAGGCAGATTCCTTGCTCTCGTTTTCATTGAGAAGACTTGGTGCTGACAAAATCAACTGTTTACGAGCAGCATTGACTAAAGAAAGTATGGTATAGCGATTTTTCTTGAGGTTTTCACTGCTTGCAATCAGTAATTGCGCACCCTCTTCTGTCGCTTGGTTTAAGGTCTCTCTCTCTTCGTCTGTCAAAAGGCTAGTATTTTGCGCAATTTTTGGCAAATAATCCTGAGTCAGCCCAATGGCGTAGACAAAGTCAGCGGTCAGAGGGGCAATCAGATCGTAACTCTGCACCAGAACGGTGTCCACAGTTGCTGGAATAGTACGGTACTGAGAAAGGCTCATCCCAGAATGAAGCAAGGACAGGAAATCCTCCAGACTAACTTGTGAACCAGCAAAAACGGTCGCAAATTGTTCTAAAACATGACAAAAGGCTTTCCAAACTTCAGCTTGTCTTTCCTGTTCTAGGGCTTCCATAGTAGCTGTTAAACCTTGCATCTGCTTGCTTAAAGCAGTATTTTTTAGAAAAAAATACTCCACTTTTGCAAGAGATTTTCAGCCTTCTGTTTCCGACTGGTGAACAAGCTTTCAAGAGGAGCCAAAACACGTAAACGAATGGCATTCAAACGCTCCAAATCAAACTTTCCATGGTGGGATTTGGTGAAGGCCTGCTGAAAAGCTGGCAAGCCATTGATGCCAAGATAGAGGAGATATTGCTCAAATGAGTCAATATCAGCCTGACTAAGGTCAGTATACAAGCCTGTTTTGAGGAGGTTAATCAAGTCCTCCTGACGGAAACGGTAGCGTTTTAATCGTAAAATAGACTCCACATACTGGGTCAAGGGATGATGAGCCATGGATTCGCTTTTACCTAGATAGAATGGAATCTGGTACTGGTCAAAAATGGTCTTTAAGGACAATTGATAAGAAGCCACATCTCCTAACAGAATCCGAAAATGCTTGTAACTCAAGTCTGGATTGTTATGTAATTTCTGACGGATGCTACGGGCTACCAACTCCAACTCTTCCTTCTGCGTCAAGCAAGACCAGATTTGCAGATTATCACGGTCCTTCTCATCGACATCCAAGGTGACTTCTGAAAAGTCATAAGAAGACTCCAGCAAACGAGATGCCTTGTCAAAGCTATCCATTTTGTCATGAGTCTGAGAGCGGTCTTGGGCAGGCGTCTGGTATTTGGCACCTAAATGATGAAGAAATTCTACACTGGCTTGGTAGAGATTGCCTTCAGCGAAGGGACTAGTATAAGCCTTCTTACTTGCATAAGCACCGATGATAATCTCTACACCTTTACGATGGAGCAGATCTACCACATGCTCCTCCTCGGCAGAAAAACGAGTAAAACCGTCGATAACCAAGGCAAGCTGACTAAAATCACTACTTACCTTGTCATTCTCAATAGCCTCAATCAAATGGGACAACTGACTTCCCTGAGACAACTGGTTTTTATTGAGATAGGCCGTTACTTTCTCAAAAATCAAAAGTAAATCTGCTCGCTTGTCCTCATCGGTCAAACTTTCCAAGTCCAAAAAACTCATCTGAGCAGTCGTCATCTCGTGATAAAGTTCAATCAATTGCTGGATAAACTGAGGGTCTTGTTTAATAGCACCATAAACTCGTAACTCTTTGGGATCAAGTTCAGCAAGGCATTTATAGAAGACCATCCCAAGACCGATGTCATCAAGATTGGTCTTTGTAGGCAAGTCATTTAAAACCAGGTAACGAGCCATTTGAGCAAAACGCGTGACGGTAATAGCAAAAGAAGCCTGCTGGGACAAGCATTCCAGCACGGCACGTTCCTTTTCAAATGAAAGAGAGTTGGGGGCAATGTAGAAGACCCGTTTGCCAGCAGCAACCAGCTCTTCCGCCTCTCTGGTTAGGATTTCTGTCAAAGAAGTCCGAATATCAGTATAAAGTAATTTCATCTCTGCCTCGTTGGAATTTTTCATTACCTTTTATTATACCATTTTTTTGACTGCTAATCCTATAAATAGAGAGTTCTTAAAACTTCTGAAGAAAAAATGCCGGAAAGTTCCGGCATTGAATGATAAGCACTAACTTGCTGAAAATAGATTTATCCATAAGTACCAAAATGCTGTAATGTTAACCATGAAATGGAGCAAAATGGGATAATAGAGAGAGTGAGTTTTTCGGTAGAGTAATGCTAAAATCGCTCCTCCACTTGCATAGGTGAAAAAGGCGAGTGGTGTTAAACCTGAACTGACATGCACATAGCCAAAGGTGCAGGCCGATAGTAAAACATCTCCATACCAAGGTGAATCTTTCAAAAAAGTATTCATAAGAACTCCCCGATAAACCATTTCTTCTGCAATTGGTCCTAGTAGACAAGTAAGAATCAAAAAATATAGTAACTCTTGTCGACCTGTCATCTCAATCAATTCATTTAAAGCGATTTGATTGGACGTTGCTGGGGTTAAAAAAGAAAACACAGAATCTGAAAGATAATTGACTCCATAAGCAAGAAGCAAATAAACTGGATATCTCCATTTCCATTTCAACTCCAGCATTTTTTTACCTTCGAACACTAGTAAATAAAGTACTGTTAGAAGAGTTACGCTGAGCTCTAAAAAAGCAAGAAGTAAGAAATATTCTCGACTAGCAGGTACAAATCTAGCTGCAAAGTGATTAAAAAAATCCACCGAAACCAAGTTGATTTGTAAAAATTAAGGATAATGCTAGTAAAATTTGAATAATTCGTTTTTTTCATACTATGCCTCAGCTTTCTCCCCTTGTTTCTTCATATTACTAATAAATTTTTACTTAAAAATCTCGCAGCACTTCCTTTTGCAAAAGATGATTGCCTCCGCCAATATATCCTAAATCATAAGTGCCACTGGGACAAAATCCATGAACTGGCATAGTCAATACCGACGCCATTTGCCAACCGTAATAACCATTAGCCTCTTTACCATATCGATTTGCTCCACCTTGTATCATCTCTAATTCTTCATTTGTTAGATTTATATTTTCATTAAAACCATGATGTATTCCTCCACTATTGTTCAGATTAGTTGAGTAATCTGCTACTCATACCGACTTATAAAAAAACTATTTTAAGTTAGTTTTTTTAATATTTGTCTAGTTGCAACTTTGACAACTTTAGTATAGCATATCTTTACAAAATATCCTCTTCAAATCTTGAATTGTCATCCAAACGTCCTAAATTGACATAGTAATCCTTATTTCCCTCAAAATATGCTATAATAAAAGGAAAACACATAGAAAAGGAAGTCTTATGATTAAACTACTAGCCTTGGATATGGACGGAACCCTCCTCAATGAAGCCAAGGAAATCCCACAAGCCCACATTACTGCCATCCATCAAGCTATTGAAAAAGGGGTAAAACTGGTTCTCTGTACGGGTCGACCGCTTTTCGGTGTTCTTCCTTATTACAAAAAAACTGGGTCTTGATCTCCAGAATGAGTACGTCATTGTCAATAACGGTTGCTCAACTCACCAGACCAGTGACTGGAGTCTAGTTGACTGGCAAGAACTCAGTCCAGCTGACATTGAATACCTCTATGACCTGGCTGAAAAAAGCGACGTCCAGTTGACTCTTTTTGATGAGAAGCATTATTTTGTCCTCGGTGGCAAGCCAAATGAAATCGTTCAAAATGATGCCAAACTAGTTTTTTCAGACCTGACTGAAATTTCTCTTGAGGAAGCTACCAGTGGTAAGTATCGTATGTTCCAAGGAATGTTTTTAGGCACTAAAGAACAAACAGACGATTTTGAGCATCGCTTTGCTGAGGAGCTCTGCCAAAGATTCAGCGGCGTTCGTTCGCAGCCTGTCATTTATGAAGCCATGCCACTTGGAACGACCAAGGCTACTGCTCTTTCACGACTAGCTGAGATTTTGAAGATTGATTCCTCAGAAATTATGGCCATGGGCGATGCCAATAACGATATCGAAATGCTTCAGTTTGCAGGCCTTGGCATTGCTATGGGAAATGCTAGTGAGCATGTCAAATCCCTTGCCAATGACGTTACAGCTAGCAATGAAGAAGACGGCGTCGCGCGTGCCATTGAGAAATATATTTTATAATTAAGAAGCCCAGTTCGTGTTAACTGGGTTTTTGACATTTTAAAAATCAGAAAAACTTTAGAAACTCTTTAGAAATACTTGAGCTTTCTTTGATTTCTATAGCTTATACTAAAGTTAGAAAAAAATAAATCTAAAGGAGAAAATCATGAAAACAGTACTCGAAATTCATGGACTGACCAAAAAATTTGATAAACAAGCTATTCTTCAAGATCTTAATCTAACCATAAAAGAGGGAGATATTTATGGTCTAATTGGGAAAAACGGAGCAGGTAAAACTACTCTTATCAAAATAATTACGCAACTACTGTTTGCGGATACAGGAACTGTTTCCCTCTTTTCTAGTCAATCGGAAAATGAGTGGATCAAGTCCCTATCTCGAGTGGGTTCAGTTATCGAATCACCTGTAGCTCATAATCACTTAACAGCATACCAGAATCTGAAATATTATTGTATGATTCGCCATATTCCAAATGCTGATAAAGTCATTCGAGAAACACTGGATTATGTAGGTTTGTCTGATACAGGTAAGAAAGTCTTTCGTGATTTCTCGCTCGGAATGAAACAAAGACTTGGCATTGCCATTGCTCTCCTATCTAAACCCGACTTCCTTATTCTTGATGAACCCATTAACGGTCTAGATCCAATTGGGATCAAAGAATTTCGCCTCATGATCCAGCGACTCAATCAAATATTTTATTTGGAACATGGTAAAATGAAGTCAAGGAATCACAAAAGGGAAACAGAAACCCAAACGGTAGAAAAAAATGTTATTAACTAGAAGAATGATTGGCACGAGGTTTTATAAATCCAGAAGATAGAGCCAACTACAAAATCTTAAAGGAACAGTATGAAGATGAAACTCTTGACTATAGTTTTTTAAATCGTGAAATCACTGGACAGCTGGAACTCATTATCACAACTTGTGGAAATAACTTTCCAGACCTAGATAAGTTTACGAAAGCAGATTACCTTGATTTGGTTTCCCAACTAGATGAACTTGACCAGAAACAAGTTAACAATTACCATAAGAACTTGTCCTTGAAAGAGGTGTGAGGTTGTTGGAACAAATTCTTTTGATTATTGTAGCAATTGGAGTGATATTATTTCTTCTTTATCAGCTTATGAAAGTTTCAGGTGTTTTATTTCTTACCCGACTCATCAGTGGATTAATCTTTATATAAATCTATAGAAATTACCTCTTTTTACAGAAAGATATCTCTATACAAAGGATTTAGTAGCGAACGGCATTCGTGGTTTTTACTGATTTCTATGTTGCTTTTAATGTTTTGACAATAGCAGGATTTGTAGTGAAGTTTGTTAAAAAGTAGAGTTGTATAAAAATCAAAAAAATACATAATTGTTTTTTTAAGAACTTAATCGACTCCTAGTAACTCTAAGAAGCTTGTAACCTAGTCTTCAAAGTAAAATATAAGCCTTAAAAAAATATTATATTTCCTATCTTATCTTTTTTTGATATAATTGAGTAAATAATATAAATATAATGGGTAGTAATGTTATGAATGCTAATTTTTTTGTGAAATGTAAAACATGTTATAGTATAATGAGAATAAGAGTGCAAGCAGGTTACTATAACTGGATACCATTTACTTATGAATGTCCAGAGTGTAAGGTAATTTGTAGTGGAGAGATATCAATACATTCACAAATTAGTCCGAGCGAAAAATGAATAGCAAACCAATTGCTAAATTAAAAAAATTGTATTGAAGTTAATGAGGATGAGTTGGCGATCGATGAAGTAAATAGTGTTATTCAGTTATCTTCAGAACTTTACACTGATAAGTTTATGAAATCAGAGGGAGTTACACATCAAATGGAGAATTTATCACCGCATATGCAATATGCAAATAGAGGTATAGATACTTCTGAATTACAAGAGATCGTGTTAAGATTTTTTTGTGTAAATTATATTCTAGAGAGGAAGATTATTTAGCATTTTGGAATTTATATGAAAAGTCTCCTAAATATTTATATAAAAAGAAAAAGATACTTAACATTTCTAATATACATTTGAAAAAAATCAAAAATGAGAATCAAAAAGATAGGTTTTTTTGCAGGATTTTTATATGACGAAATACGTAACAACAAGTATTACAAAAAAATTTAGGATATAATTTTTTTATCAAAGGTCGAATCCATAAGAAAAAGAAATTCAAAGAATTTCAGAAATTATCTACTTTTTCTCGAATTTAATTATTTGTTTTTCTCGGAAATTATTCACTGTGACTTCTAATTTTTTTGAATTATTACAATTATATTTTTGCCGATTATTTTAAATGAGTTAGCAGGTACTTTGAAAGTTGATGATGTAAAAAACTTCTTTAGGAATAGCACAGACAGATTTTTGAAACTTTAAAATCATTTTTTTCAGAAAAACTATGAAGATTTAAAAGATTTAGTTGTCTTATTAGTTTTGATTAATAATATTTACTATCGTGAAGATATTTCGAAGTTTCATGAACAATTCAATTCTGAATTTTTCAAAAAAATATCTGAGGATATTGAGAATGATTTATTATTGTTCAATTCTAAAATCAGGAATGTAGGTAATCGGATTAAAATATATAAATATGATGAATCAAATGTTATTATGGATTCTGTTTTTGACAATGAAATTAGAAACAGTATTGATCATAGAGATTATAATTATGACTATAATAATCAGTTGATTTCGTTTCAAAATAAATCAGATGGAAAGAAAAATGTATTTAATTGAATTTGGAGACTATTTACTAAAAAGGTTTTATTTTTGGCTAATATATTATGGGATGTTATTATGTATGTGTCTAAAGAAAGTCGTCTTTCTTTAGACAATAAATAAAGGTACAAGTACTAGGATTACCAATCGGTAGTTCTTTGTTGTCTCTTTGTCAACTGTAGTGGGTTGAATCAACTCTTATTCAAAGTAGTTTTACGATTTCAAGAACTCCTCTCAGTTCTGAGGATACGGTGATTGTGGATGTTACGGAAGTAAAAGTCAATTGTCCTAAAAAACAACTAGCAAATTATTCTGGTAAAAAGAAATTTCATGCTATGAAAAGCTCAGGCGATTGTCACAAGCTACGAGAGAATTTTTTCTTTGGATATTGCGGTGAACTATTGCCACGATATGAAGGCCTTCAAAATGAGTCAAAGTCCGAAGAAATCAAAGTAAACTTGAGAAACTAACTCCTGAAGATAAATTCTATAACCATGCGCTATCTAAGGAGAGAATCAAGGTTGAGAACATCTTTGCCAAAGTAAAACGTTTAAAAATATTTAATAACCTATCGAAATCATCGTAAACACTTCGGATTACGAGTGAATGTGATTGCTGGTATTATTAACCGTAAACTAGAATTTTAGTTTCACAGGAAGTTTATAAAAATAAAAGCAAATAGACAGTCAATACTGCTATTTGCTTTTTTGCTACTTAACCAAATAAGCAATCAAGGTTATGATCCATAGATGAGCCGGGTAGAAAATATAAAAGAAATATTTACTCCATATAGTTTGTTCACCACGTTCCCCATTATACATGGCCATAAAAGGAAAGACAGTGATAAAGAGCCAGTCAGAATTGTAAAGCATCATTTCCAGTGTTTGGTACCAAGTGTCATAGATTTGGATGGAAGTCACTAATAGGAAGGCCCAAAGGAGAGTATAGAGGAGATTTCGTAATCCCTTGCGATTCCGACAAGAGTAACTAATCAAGAGAAATGGTAGCATGGTGATGCCACCCTCAGTAAAAAGACACCCGAAAATCAAGAGCCCAGCAACTCCAATCCGACGCCACAACTTCTCTTTTTGATCCAACTCTTTTCTGGGAAAACCAAGCCAAAGCATGGTGACACCAATTGCCAGAGTCAGAAAAATGTTGTTATTTACCATTACTCCTTTGGATGCAAATAGGGCATTGAGGAGGCTATTTCCAGCGAACATGATAAGCGCCCAACTCCAGAGACGAATGAGGTAGTTTTTCAAATTTCGAGTATGGATGAAGCCTTCCATAGCCATATAGGCAAACCAAACTCCCACACAACGGGTCAAGGCGTGAAGAATACCTTCCCACAGAGGAGAAACGATTCCCGTGATATGAGGGATATGGTCTAGAACCATTACTGCTGCCATCAGGTACTTCAACTGCGTTGCATTCCATTTTTTCATAATAAACCTCTTTCTTTTTGATCTATATAGAGTATAGCATACATTTCCACGTATAATCGTACACCCATCTTACATTTAAAAAGCCTATCTTACATTTTTGTAAGACAGGCGTGAATATCAAAAAAAGATTATAAAGTTTATCTTCTAGTCCGTAATTCGCTGGTACATTTCGGGTCTTCTATCTCGAAACAAGCCCCAGTTGAGGCGTTCACTTGCTCCCTTATCAAGGTCATAACTTGCTAACAGAACAGCTTCTCCTTGTCTTTCGGCTTGCTCTAGAATAGCTCCCGTTTCATCCGTCATAAATGAGTAACCGTAGAAGTCAAGACTAGAACTCTGTCCACCATTTTCCTCACTAGGAGTGACTTCCTCTAATCCATAACGATTGGCTGCAATGACTGGAACAATATTTGCTGCTGCATGACCTTTGCATAGTACGTTGCCAGTGACCACAACTATCTGTATCCAAAATTGGCTCTGAACCGATAGCTGTTGGATAAAAGAGCAATTCAGCACCATTCAATGCAAGACAGCGTGCTGTTTCAGGAAACCATTGATCCCAACAGATGCCGATGCCAATCTTAGCGTAGCGCGTATCCCAGACTTTGAAACCAGTGTTACCAGGCGTGAAATAAAACTTTTCTTGATAGTAATGATCATCTGGTATGTGGGTCTTCCGATAAACTCCCTAACACTTCCCCATCTGCGTCAATGACAGCGATAGAGTTATACAAGACATTGCCATCTTTTTCATAGAAACTGATCGGTAGAACAACTTGTAGTTCCTTAGCAATCGATTTAAAATGTTGAAGAGCTGTATTTTCTGTCACCGACTGGGCATACTGGTAGTAGTCATACTGGCGTTCCTGACAGAAATAGGGACGTTCAAATAACTCTGGTAAGAGAATGATTTGTGCGCCTTTCTCTGCAGCTTGGCGAACAAGACGTTCAGCTGTTTGAATATTTGTTGCCACATCCTTGGCACATTGCATCTGAATCGCTGCAACTCTTACATTTCTCATCTTTTTCTCCTATTCTGGGATTTGTTGGGTGATACAGTGGATATTGCCACCACCTAAGAGAATATCTCTGGCTGGTATTCCGACAACTTTACGGTCTGGGAAACACTTGCTGAGAATATCTAGTGCCACTTGGTCGTTTACATCCTGAAATTGTGGCACTAAGACAGCCTTGTTGGCAATATAAAAATTGACATAGGAAGCTGCAAGACGCTCCCCCTCATAACGCTCCTCTTCACCATCTTCATAGGTATAACCTGGTAAATCCTCCTTAGTGACAACCTGACGAATAGCTGGGATAGGAAACTTATGAATAGTGAAAGTGCGACCTTTTGCATCCGTTTCCTTTTCTAAAAGCTCAAGATCAGCTGCAGACATGGCATACTGAGGATCGCTTTTGTCGTCTGTCCAAGCTAAAACAAGCTCTGCAGGACCGATGAAGGCTGCAACATTGTCAACGTGTTCATTGGTTTCGTCCTGATAAATACCATAAGGAAGCCAAATAACTTTTTCAGCTCCAAGGCTCTCTAATAAGGTGTTTTCGATTTCCTCTTTACTGAGATGAGGATTGCGACCAGAGCTTAGTAGGCAACTTTCAGTCACAAGAATGGTCCCTTGACCATCGCTGTGTATCGCGCCTCCTTCCAGTACAAAAGGTTTAGCATCGTAAACAGGCATTTCCAAGGTCTCAGCAAACCGACTGGCTACTTGGTCATCATCTTCATAATCTTGATAAAGACCATCGACAGCACCACCCCAGGCATTGAAAGACCAATCAACTGCCAACTTTTCTCTTTATCATTGACGAGAATCGTCGGACCAGTATCACGCGCCCAGGCATCATTAGTAGGAATATCTAGATAAACAACCTTGTCTCCAAGATAGGATTTGGCTTCAGATAGATAGTCCTCCTCAACCAAAAGATAAACAGTTTCCCCTTCTGCTATGGTCTTTATAATTTGGCTAAATGCTCTTTTGGCAGCTTTTCCTTGAAAGGGCCATGAACCTGGTCGAGTCGGCCATATCATCAAAGTACCATGATGAGCTTCATACTCTGCTGGCATACGGTAGCCTAATTTCTTTGGACTGTCTATCATGATAATCTCCCTTTAAAGTCTTGGTAGCCGAAGGCTTTGACTAAGCTGCAGTCTCCCTGCTCGTCCATGAGATAGAGACTTGGCAAGCCAATACCGTTAAAGGTATTATTTTTAACAAAGGAGTAGATTGCCATGTCTTCAAAATAAAGTCTATCACCGATTTGGATTGGATTTTCAAAGCTATAGTCGCCAATCACATCACCCGTTAGACAGGTATTGGAAGAAAGTCTATAGGTATGGGCTTTTTTCTGCGGTTCAAATCCATTTCTCAAAGGTGGTCGATAGGGCATCTCAAGTACATCAGGCATATGGCAGTTGCAGAGGCATCTAAAACTAAGATCTCCATACCATTTTCCACAATATCCAATACTTCAGTTGCTAGATAACCCGCATTGAGCGCAATGGCTTCACCCGGCTCGATATAGACGTCAAGATTGTAAGTTTCTCGGATGCGCTTGATTTCAGAAATCAGCAAATCCACATCGTAGTCATCTCTTGTGATATGATGTCCACCACCCATATTGAGCCATTTAACTTGATGTAAGTAAGAACCAAACTGCTCTTCTACTGCTTTCAAGGTTGTCTCTAAATCATCTGCCCCTTGCTCACAAAGAGTATGAAAATGAAGGCCATCCACCAAATCCAACAAATCACTAGGAATTTTATCAAGTGTTACACCAAAACGAGAACCTGGTGCACAAGGGTCATAGAGCGCGTGGTCACCCTGCGTTGAACATTGAGGATTGAGACGCAAACCAACACTGACACCAGCCTCCTGACAACGAGTCCCATGCTTACGCAATTGTCTCTCCGAGTTAAAAACGATATGGTCTGTTATCTCAAGCAATTCCTCCAAATCCGCATCCTTAAAGGCTGGCGCGAATACATGGACTTCCCCCGGGAATTCTTCTCTTGCTAACTTGACCTCGTAGAGACCACTAGCCGTCGTACCAGATAGATACTGGCTAATCAAGGGATAGGTTTTGTAAAGGGAATATGCCTTCTGGGCGAGCAAAACCTTGCAACCAGACTTTTCCTGAACCTCTTGTAAAATGCGGCAGTTGGCTTCTAACTTTGCCAAGTCAATGACATAAGCTGGTGTTGGTACTTGTTCTAGCTTCATTAGTCCACCATTTGTGGATTTTCAACCACAACCCAAGGCAAACCATACTCATTCAAAGCTTCCATAAATGGATCTGGATCCAATTCTTCAAGGTTATAAACTCCAGGTTGTTTCCAAGTACCATTCATAACTAATTTTGTCCCAATCATGGCTGGAACGCCAGTCGTGTAAGAAATTGCTTGTGAACCAACTTCTGCGTAACATTCCTGATGGTCGCAAACATTGTAGATATAGATAGTCTTTTCAACACCGTCTTTGACACCTGTAAAGATACAGCCGATATTGGTTTTTCCAACTGTACGTGGGCCAAGGCTGGCTGGATCAGGAAGCAAGGCTTTTAAGAATTGAATCGGTACGATTTCTTGTCCGTTAAAGTTAATAGCATCTGTACGAAGGAGACCAACGTTTTCCAAGCATTTCATGTGAGTTAGATAAGATTGACCAAAGGTCATAAAGAAACGAATCCGTTTAATACCTGGAATGTTCTTGGCCAATGATTCGATTTCTTCGTGGTGGAGGAGATACATGTCTTTTTGTCCAACTTGAGGAAAATCATACTCACGTTTGATAGACATGGCTTCGACTTCTACCCACTTTCCATCTTCCCAGTAAGAACCTGGCGCAGAAACCTCACGCAGATTGATTTCTGGGTTGAAGTTTGTCGCAAATGGATAACCGTGGTCACCACCATTACAGTCTAAAATGTCGATATAGTGGATTTCATCAAAATAGTGTTTGAGAGCATAGGCTGAAAAGACACTAGTCACACCGGGGTCAAAACCAGAACCAAGCAGAGCGGTCAAGCCTGCTTCTTTGAATTTCTCCTGATAAGCCCACTGCCATGAGTAGTCAAAGTAAGCTGTAAATCCAAGTTCCTTGCAGCGTTTTTCGTAGATAGCACGCCACTCAGGATCTTCTGTATCCTCAGCCTCGTAGTTAGCTGTGTCGATATAGTGTACTCCAGTCGCTAAACAAGCATCCATAATGGTCAAGTCTTGGTAGGGTAAAGCTACGTTCAAAACGGCTTCTGGCTTGTAGCTTTCAATCAAGGCAATCACTTCTTCGACCTTGTCAGCATCAAGAGCAGCTGTTTCAATCTTTGTACTTGTTTTACCTTCTAATTTAGCCTTCAAGTCATCACATTTTGACTTGGTACGACTAGCAATCATAATCTCTGTAAAGGTTTCGCTATCTTGACAAATCTTTGAAATAGCAACTTGGGCAACGCCTCCACATCCGATAACTAATAGACGACTCATTTTTTCCCTTCCTCTTCTTCTAAAATGTCTTCTACATACTTAGGCAACATAAAGGCTCCCACATGTAAGTTTGCAGTGTAGTATTCTGTGAAAAGCTGGCGTTTTTTCCAGCCTTCCTTATCAAAATCTTTGACCGGGTGGTATTTTTTCGATGCAAATCCAAACAACCAATAGCCCGCAGGACTGGTTGGGATATGTGCCTGATAGACTCGGCTGATTGGAAAGGCTTGATTGACCTTGCGGTGCATGCTTCGGCAAGCTGACTCATCCTCGTCAAAGAAGGGACTCCCATGCTGATAGATCATGATGCCGTCTTCTTTCAAGGCTCTGTAACTGTTTCCGTAAAATTCCTTGGTAAAGAGTCCTTCCGTATGTCCAAATGGATCTGTTGCATCGTTGATGATAATATCGTAGTCATCTTCGCAGTTTCGCAAAAAGCGTAGCCCATTTTGGTAGTAAATGGTAACACGAGGATCATCTAGCCCTGCAGCAAAGTCTGGGAAGTATTCTCGACAAACCTCAACCAGCATCTCATCCGGTTCCACAATATCGATTTGCTCCAGTTCTGGATAGAGGGTTAATACTTGGGCAACACCACCGTCACCACCCCCCAATAACCAAGACTTTCTTGGGATTGGGATGGACAGCCATGGGAACGTGAACGGTCATTTCGTTGTAGACGAAATCGTCCGCGTCTGAAAACAATACATGCCCATTTAAAATCAGTATTTTCCCAAAAGCTGGCGTATCCAAGACTTCGATATCCTGCCATTCACTTTTTCCAGCATAGAGTTGCTTGGCAGTTCTCAGGGACAATTTCACATCTGGAGTATGAACTTCAGAAAACCATAAATCCATCTAGTTCTCCTTTCTCTTAATGACGTTGATGTGATTGACCTCTGGATCTTCCGTCCCTTGGAGGGAGCAACCACGTTCCTTGGCAAATTGGATATAGTTTACAATTTCTCGTGTAATGCGTTCACCAGGAGCCAAGATAGGAATGCCTGGAGGATAGCACATGACAAATTCTCCACAGACTTGTCCAACAGACTCGTCCAAGGTCAAACTTTTTCTCTCTGAATAGAAAGCTTCTTGTGGAGACAGCACTAACTCGGGCTGAATATATTCTCCAGCTATCAAGTCTTTTCCATCTCGTGAGTAGAGTCTCTTAATATCAGCCAAAGCGCCGACCAAACGCTCGATGTCTTGGATGCGGTCACCAATCGAAATATAGGCTAAGATATTGCCGATATCACCAAACTCGATCTGAATATCGTATTCGTCTCGTAGGAGGTCATAAACCTCAATACCTGTTAAGCCAATACCCTGAGTGTAAACTGACAGCTTTGTCACGTCAAAGTCACAAACGGACACTCCGTCTATTAACTCTTTTGAGTAGGCATAGTAACCACCGATAGCATTGATTTCACGACGAGCATACTCAGATAACTCAATGACTTTCTCAAACGACTCTTTACCACGAAGGGCTAGATTGCGACGTGAAATATCCAAACTAGACATTAACAAGTATGAGGCGGATGTTGACTGGGTCAGGTTGATAATCTGACGAATGTACTCAGGATTCATCTGCTCCCCGATAAGTAAATGGAGCTTTGGGTCAAACTCCCACCAGACTTATGCATAGAGACCGCTGCCATATCAGCGCCAGCATCCATAGCAGAAATTGGGAGTTTATCAGTAAAATGTAAATGAGCTCCATGGGCCTCGTCCACTAAAACAAGCATGCCAGCTTCATGAGCCATTTCTGTCAACCCCTTTAGGTCTGAACAGATTCCGTAGTAAGTAGGATTGTTAATCAAAATTGCCTTGGCCTCGGGATGTTCCTTTATAGCTTGTGCTACACGGTCATTTTCAAGACCTAAGGCGATGCCGATTTTAGGATCTACACTCATCTCGATATAGATGGGAATGGCACCACATAGAACCAATGCATTAATAGCAGATTTGTGGACATTACGCGGCAGAATAATCTTATCTCCAGCCTTGCAGGTAGAAAGAATCATGGTTTGAACAGATGATGTTGTTCCCCCAATCATTAAGAATGCGTGGGCTGCTCCAAAAGCATCAGCTGCTAGCTCCTCTGCATCCCGAATAATCGAAATGGGATGGCCTAAATTATCCAAGGGTTTCATAGAATTGACATCAATGCCAACACATTTTTCTCCCAACAATTCAACAAGTTCTGGATTTCCCCGTCCGCGTTTGTGACCTGGTACATCAAAGGGAACAATCCGTTTCTTTCTTAGCTTAATCAGACCGTCATAAATAGGTGCCTGATTCTGATCTAACTTTTTCAAGACATACTCCTTTACCGTATTTTTAGTTCCTCAAAAAGATGAGGGCAATCAAAGGTTGACTTATGAAAAAAGAGCAGGTTTTCACCTGCTCTGCAATCTTCTGACGTTTTTATTTTGATTTCTGTTGAGTATGTCTGTTCCTGATGTTTCCTAACTCTCTAGTAGCAAATATTACGTACTTTATTGATCGTTTCACAAGATGACGTGTGCTTTCACCACACTAAAATTTATGAATTAGGACAAGTGTCCTAACATCAACTTATAAAAGTAGGCTTTTAACCCTATCAATAATGTGGCTTTTCAACCACGCTTCGGCATTCAACCCCTGCCTGTCCGTAGGCATTTTTTTACTCAGGGTTTATATTTGCTAGAAAAACATCTTCTCATTTTCTAAGCCTTATAACTATATCATGTTTACAAGAGCTTGTAAAGGTTTTTTTGTGAAAGTTTTTTTTAAAAGAATTTCATTTTTTTTGTTCGTGAAATGTTATGTGACGATAGAAAGAAATCGTTTTAAATTGAAATCAAAAAACAAAAACAGGAACTAAATCGATTAGTTCCTTTGTTGAATCGTAAGTATAGTCAGTTATTCAAAATCTTATCTACTTATCTCGTGCTACTTGAACAGCTAGTTCAAAATCAGTCATCATATAATTTTCATCTAGGCGGATGAGACCATAGTACTCATTCCAAAATAGCGAATCACTGTTGCTGGACCACTTTAATCCATACCATAGTTGAGTGACATCACTTGTATTTGATGGTGGAATTGACCATAGATGCTTCTTGAAAGTTTCTTGAACAAGAGAAACATCCAGTCGTGTAGTCAAGTCAAGTTCATTTAATTTGAAAGTAATAGAATGTTTTTTCGCTGCCTCAATACTGTCCTTGTTAAATCGAACCTGAATAACCTTAGAATCTTCTATAGCCACATCATGGTCCTCAGCACCGTAAAAGGAAATACTGCCCAGTACTATGCCATCTTTTACTAGGAGATAGGGAGCGTAAGGAACAGCATTGCTATCAAGCCTGAAGCCTTTTTCGATGGTAACTGTTTTATCTCCAGGATACTTTTGGAAACTGTTACTTGTCAGGAGGTCTTCATAGTCGCTACCACCATCGCCCTGTCTTACATAGATGTCAAATCCAGCGGCCATCAGCTCACTGGATTTAGTTTCAGCTAAAATGATTTTACTTTCATTAATTTGTAAAATCGGTGCTTGAGGTGGCAAACCAATCGTGAGATTAAACATGACTCCTACTAGAAAGACAAGGAAGGTTATAAGGAGGGCAAGCATAGACTTCCCAGTTCGTTTTCTTGCATTGAAAAGGGCCATTAGAGCAGGTAGGAGGATCATTTTGGCTAAAATAGAATTCCCCACACCGCCTCTATTTAAGGTCTGAAAGGCAAAGATCCCTGCGATGACAATCAGTGTCAGGTAGATCAAAATCTCGCCTAGACCCAGTTTTTCTGTTCGAGTTTGTTGATTTACAGGAGTTTCGTACAATGACTGTCCATTCTCTTTCCTCTTTTTTAGAAAAAGATAGAAGCCCAGACCTAGCAGCAGATTAAAGATTGCAAAAGCTATTAAAGTACCTATAATCACCGTTCTACCCATGGCTCTCTACTCCTTTATGTTCTATCTCAAATCTTTTCTTTCTCATTAAAAACAAATTCCCGAATAATAAAACGATTATTAAGAAAGGACTACCTTCTATCAGTACAATCGGTATAGCATAAATGGCAATCATTCCCATCTTTTTATCTTTAAGAATATTGCTGATATTTCTAGCTCTGTTTCCCAAGAAAGTGCTATAATGGAGCTAATAAATTGTTCTGTATTCATTGGTGAAAAAAGGGGGATATAGCCATGTTCACTACTGTTGTTTTGATTTTTTATGCTCTTTTCTTTCTATCCTTATCCTTTACCTTTTATCTCTATATTAGACTTGTAGTTGCGGTTAAAAAAGGCAAAGACATTCCCAAATGGATTTATAAACTTGGTCATGCTGTTCAAGGAAGAATTCACGTTGACTATGAAGAAATCACTGATGCTAATGCCCTTAAAGAGATTCATTGGTTCTTGCTAATCTATTTAATCGTAAATCTACTCGTATTGGCTGTCTTCTACTATCATGGTAATAGCTTTCCTCAAGCCATTTATGAATGTTTGAAAAAACAATTTTTCATCATACTTGTTAGTATGGTTTTAAAAAGTATTGGCAAATTTGCTGTACTAGCTATAAGAAAAAACTTTCATAACAGTCATGTCTATGCATCAACCAACGCTTTTATCGGGACAGCTTTTTTAACGAGTTATGTATTTATGTTTTGCATGATGATGAGTGGTCTTCCGGCTCAACCTGTTCCAGTAACCATTCAAGATACTACTGTCATTATCGGTGAGACCAAGGCTTCCGAGCTTTTAGACCAAGGCTATACCTTTGGAGATAAAGGTGCAGAGAGCTACATCACCAATCCCAAAAACGACCACTTCTACTACGGTCAGCTTCTCGAAGTCAAGCGGGATAATCAATCCTTTGGCTTTATGAGCCTTACTCCCACAGGTAAAGATACTGATCAGCTCAAAAACTGCGTCATCACCTATTACAGAACACCTAAGGATAGCAAACAACTAGAAGAAATTTCCATCAATCATGTCAAGCTAGCAAATCTCAAGCTCCAAGATTTTCAAACACGAAAATTAATCAATATCTTTGAAGTTAATCCAGCTGATTATAACGTCTCTGATAAAGATACCAACTTTATACTAACCATCCAAACAGCAGATTACGACCTCTGGAAAAGATACCGTATTGAATCCAAGTTCAATTCAGATGGTTCGATTGATAGCTATGGAGTCAGAGCCCAGCATAGCATGTGGGAATAAGATAGTATCATTTCAATACGAGCAAGTATAAGATTAAGTAAATGATTAAAAACTACTTAATCTTATGCTTGTTCATTTTTTCTTGGAAAATATCTATCAGAATTTGGCGCAATTCTTGGGCTTCCTTTTCAGAAAGTTGGCCTTCTTGTTCAGCTACAGCATACAACTCTGGATACTCAAGTGAAATTCTCTTGACTGTACGTGTAATAGCATGTTTTCTAACAAAAAACGGAATCCGTTTAATCATATCTTGAGGAATTAAAGCGATAATCTTATCGGCTGTTTCCTTGTCGTTCAGTTTAGAAAAAGTGAGTCCCTTTTTAATCATTTCTTGTTCTTTTTCTGTAAAATCTTGTAATTCCATCTGATTAATCCTCCTATTCTCTCTAAGTTAAATTATATATCAGGTGTAGCAAGACACCAAATAGTCTGTTTGTAAAATGCGTTCTATACTAGAATTTTCCTGTCACTCTTAATCTCTCCTTAGTAAAAAATCACGAAACCTTTAGGCAAAATCACCAGTTGCTGGTCCAATTCTTGGCAATGACTGGCTAGCGCTACAGAATCACTAACTACAAGATAGTTTTCTGCTGATTGGTTAAAAAAATAGCTTGTACTTTTTGTCCATCATAATCCCATGTTAAAGATACCACATCCGGCTTGATTTCTTTCAGGTTGTAGGTTCCATGTTGGATAATGTCTGAAACACTCTTGCGAAGCTGAATCAATTTCTTCATGAAATTAAGCATCTCATTGCTTTCGGAAACACGTTCCCAAGGCATAGCACGACGACAATCTGGGGCTGGCCCTCCGTCTAACTCTAACTCGGTTCCATAGTAGAAACACGGTGTTCCTCTTTGTAAAAAGAGGCAGGCTAGGGCAGACTTAACAAGTTGGCTATCTCCCTTGGCAGTAGCCAAAATACGCTCCGTATCATGCGAATCCAAGAGATTGAACATCACTTCCGAAATCTGCTGTCTATAGTACATAGACTGGCTATTGATCTCATTGATGAATTGATGGGAGTTCTTAGTCCCTCGTAAGAAATAATCCTTGATACTGTCAGAGAGAGGATAGTTCATGACCGCATGGAACTCATCACCATTTAGCCAAGGCTGGGAGGTGTGCCAGACCTCTCCAAGAATATAAAGGTCGGGCTTTTTAGCCAAGACAGCCTTACGGAAATCTTGCCAAAATTGGTGGTCGACTTCATTGGCCACATCCAAGCGCCAAGCATCGATATCAAACTCTTCAATCCAGTAGGTCGCAACGCTCAACAAATAGTCTCTCACTTGAGGATTTGCCGTATTGAGCTTAGGCATATAGCTCTCAAAGGCAAAGGTATGGTAGGATAGTTCTCTTTTATTAACAAGATTTTCTTTAACGACTGGAAAGTCTTGAATATGGAACCAGTCTTTGTAAACAGAATCTTCACCATGTTTGAGGACATCCTGCCACTGTGGAGATTGGTCGCCAATATGGTTAAAAACAGCGTCCAGCATGATTTTCATGCCTCTCTGATGAGCCTCGTCCACCAGTTTACGGAAGGTTTTCTTGTCTCCAAAATGACAGTCAATTTCGAAATAATCTGTCGTATTGTACTTGTGATTGCTTGGAGATTCAAAAATCGGACAGAGATAAAGACCCGTAATGCCCAAGTCCTGCAAGTAATTCAGATGGTCAATAATGCCTTGTAAATCACCACCAAAGAAATCCTTACTTTTAGGTTTGATAGACGAGTCCCAAGCTAGCGCTCCTTTGGGAGAAATCTCAGGATTGCCATTGGCAAAGCGCTCTGGGAAAATCTGGTACCATACCGTCTCTGCTACCCAGTCAGGAACATGGCAAGCATCAATCTCATGGATATAAGGAACTTTAAAGCCGTTTCCTTCGTAGTGAAGGTTTCTAGTGTGTTTTCAACACATCCCTTATCGCCATATAAGATACTCTGACCTTGCTTATCCTTGAGTTCAAAGAGATACTGGAGTCGTGCATAGCCAACTGTAATCTCCACTTGCCAGTAATCAAACAAAGCATCGGAGGTGACTTTGGTCATCTCCTTGATTGCTTCATAACGATCCTCTATAAAGATAAAAGGATCTCCATAATGTAAGTTGATACTTTCGATATCTCCTCTTTTCGTTCGGATACGAATGTGCATTGTCTTATCTTTATAAAGATAAGCATACTCCGACTCTGGTCTGTGGTAAATGGCTGTTAATTCCATTGTTCTGTCTCCTAGTTTACTTTCATTCATCTTGTTGCGCAAACGTTTTCATAATTGTGATTCTAGTATACTACTTTCGTATTTTATTTGCAAGGCTTGTCCGTAGTTTCAAGTGGTTTGTTTCTATAAATAAAAAAGCCTTATCTCTAAGACTTCTCATTATTAGACTTTTTCAAAAACTATTTAAATAGTTCATACTTATTTAAAAAGTAATTCTTTTAACCGTCCTTCTATACGCTCTCCTCTCGAAATAAACATATTTTTTTATATTTTTCTTTTCCAATAATCTCATTAAACTCTTTGTTTAAATAATAATCTGTTTGAAATGTCATTTCAATATATTCATCAAATGTTAAATCGAACTTAAAAATCATTCCATTTATCTCTGATATACTTTATCATCTTGTTCCAATCTTCTTGAAATCCTCTGTGAATAAATTGTAAACTTCGCTTTAATGGAACATTACCTGGAATAGGGGTAAAATTACCAATATAATGATATTTATATATAATATCACTGTTATCTTTTGTCCTATAAGAAGGATTATATGCTACCTTACCATTATTCATTACATCAAAGAGAAAACGAAAACTTTTCGTATCGCTTTGTACTGTTAAATAATACCTATTTATTAAATATGTGTACTCTTCGCCGTATTTCTTAGAAAGGTAACTGGAAATTATTTCTCCCCAAATTATCTGGCATAAAGGTGACTGTTCATAATCACTAGCAGTCCATTCGTCATTGTCCTGAAAATTATAACCAACCAGTTTATGTGCTAAATTATCTTCAACAATTTCTTTTAAGCCATAGCTCCTGATTTTTTTCCAGAGCCGTTTTGTTTTTTTCTGTTAAAATTGACAAATCATTCCCTCCGATTTTATAAAAACACTAAATTAAGCACTATGTTATGAATAATACCTATTAATAAAACTTTCTTGAAACAAATTAAATATTCTGAGATATCCATATTATTTACTTTAATTTTAAGGTGTTGTAAAGAAAGACAGTTTTACAACTGTCTTTCCAGCCATTCTATCTTTTTAAAAATCCTTATTGTTATTGTGCTCATTTCGATAGGAGTCTTGGGAGGAAGCTTTGTAAATACTTAAATACTGTTCTAGATTTGGAACACGAAACGTGATATCTTCGAGATGAATAATCTCTATATCCGATTCCAAAAACTCCTGCAAAAATCAGGTAAGGAATCGATACTTCCAAATTCAACGCTCACACCATCCTTTTGGAATTCATGCTCATGAATATCTATTAAGAAGTAGCCTAAGTGTTTCATAACTTTCATTATCTTGTCCCAGTCATAAATCCTGAGATGATCAGGTGCTTCCCAACCTCTAGGGTCACCAGGCACATGAATGTCAATGTCAGACGGCCCCCATTCTTCATTTGAACGGTATTCAAAACCCAAAGACCCCATGAGTGTCGGTGTGATTCCGACTTGATTTAAATGTGAACAAATTATTCGAAATTCATCAAATAGAGTACTCATTTCTCCTCCAATCGTTGATATGAAACTCGATTTCTCTGTGAAAGATAAACTAACTTCTACCTTCTACTCTTTCGGTTTCGAAAATACTTCTACTCGCTGTGCTAGGACTTTAATTTCTACAGGTAGGTTATCGGATTTATCGCCGTCAACATCTGACTCCAATTCACTATCTGAAGAGATCTTAATATTACGCGCTCTGATATACTCAATATTATCATTGCTGACAACATCTCCTTTTAGTAAATCAGGAATGACGGATAATTTAGAGAATATAGAAGCATCTTTTAGAATCAAAATATTGGCATAGCCATCCTTGTTTTCTTCGAAGATTTTCTTATCAGCGAAGTAATTTGTCAAGAGAACCAAAACATGACTAGCTTCACCAACATAATTTCCATTTTCTGTCTCAACCTTAATGTTAAAGACCTGATCCGTCATGACAGACTTCATGGTATTTACAGCATAGGCAAGGATACCAAATTTTGTCTTGTCTTCGATTTCAACATTGTGAATCGCCTCAGGCAGAGAACCGATACTAAAGATATAACCAAAATAGTTATCATTCGCTTTACCGATATCAATCTTGTTGGTTAAGTTAAAATCGAGTTCATCAATCGCACCATCGATGTCTTGATTGATTTCCAAAGCTTCGTAATGAGGTTGCCTGTACCGCCTGGGATAATACCCAACTTAGGAATGTAGTCTTTCTCAGCAATACCCGAAATCACTTCATTAACTGTCCCGTCTCCACCGAACACAAGCACTGCATCGTACTTCTCACGAGAAGCTTCCTCAGCAAAGTGTGTTGCGTCTAACGCTTTTTCGGTAATTTTTGTTTCCACATGCTCAAAAATAATCTTTGGCTTTATTCTCCAGCTTGTCCTTATAATCCAAAGCCTTTTTCCCCCACCAGAGGTAGGGGTTGATAATTAACATTGCTTTTTTCATTGATTTTCTCCTTGAATTTTAAATAGAAATATTAGAGTAGCTACATTTATCATTATATATAATGCTATTATATAATGAAAACTCAGAAAAAAGAACTTTGACGTACTGGGCATTAATGTATAATAGCTAGTTTAAAAATTCAGATTATCAAAACTAAGATATTTCTCTTGAACAACTTTGGATTTTGATTTTTGACGTTCATGCTTGATTTCTGGATAGTAAGAAATGAGTGAGTGGATATCTCATTACATCTGGTCTCCCATTAAAAATTGGTTCCATGAGGGTCCATAAAATAAAATTGAAATCCCCTGTTCTGTGTCTATCATAAAGAAAAATAGGGAGGCTTCCCATCAGTGGATACTCACAGCTTGACAAGGCATCTTTGGCAATTCTTCTTCTCCAAACATAGGTTTTTACAACATCACCATAGTAGAAACGATAGTAGAAAGTCAGATGCTCATCATCAATATAGACCCTGCATTTTCTTTTAAATCATTCTGTGATGAGAAAGGAATGTTCAAATATAATGCCAGCATTGTCGTAAATGTACTTTATGTATTTATTTTTCTTTTTGACAACATGATCAGGCTTTCCCTAAATACAGCCTCAATATCTTTTTAAAGATAAAAGGAAAAGATAAGCTGGTTCCGTTTATTACCATTGAATTGTCATGAAAATTGATTTTGAGGTTTTAGGACCTTTCTTTTTAAAAAACTAAACATTTGATTCTCCTATTTATAATTTGTTTATCTAAATGCATCAAATCTATTTATTCTAACGTTAGAAAATTTACTGTATAAAAATAAAAATTTTTGCCGTATTTTTCGTCCGTAGGATTAAAAAGCAAGAAGCCTTTCTGAAAAATTAATTACTCTTCACTAATAGACTTACCGCCTCGATATGATGCGTCTGTGGAACTCAAAAGGTTCGGGAGAGTTCAAAGCTCCACTGGAGCTTTTGAAGCATCTCACCTTGAAATGTAAAAGCGAGATGTTTAACTACGTTTCTCTAACAAGCTCACACATTCAGCGGTTCGGACTTGCCGTATCATCCGTGAAAAAACAATCCTCACGAAATAAAAGAAAATCCTTCGTTTTGATATTGTTCCATTCATAAACTGAACCTACAATATCTCCAATAATTGCTCTAACATGGTATTCCTCCTTACGAACTATTGATTTAGACTGACATTTCTACTTGACATACTCTTTTTATTTTATCAGCATATTCAGTCAAAAGATTCTTTGAATAAATTTTTTTCATTACTTGAATTTCTAACCTCTTTCCAAAGAATAGAAGCTACTTTTTAGTTTATTCGAGTAATTTCGACTATTTTCGTCTGCACAGAAGTCCTTTAAAAATTGGTTCCATTGACAAACCGAATGGTCATACTTAGCATAATCTGAATTTCCATAATAAACTTTTAGCATATCTTGGATTGTAAAACTCAAATCATTTTCTCTTTTGACTTTTCTCCAAGCAGTGGCCATATCAGCAGTAAATTTAAAGGGCGAAACATCTGTTAAAGTTGAGAAATATTCTCTAAAGTGTGCATTAAAGGAGAATCCACATTCAAGCAAGGGTGTGTCTAAAGGCAAGAACTTCTACTTGTTTCTTTTTTTCCTTTTTATTGATGATTTTTTAATCAAATTATCCTTAAAGTACTGCCCAATAATATGATTGAGTTCTTGTTTGGTGCCTCTATATTCAAGTCCTAATGACTTGCATATCTGCGAAAGTTCATCTCGATACCAATAGTATTTATTGAAACTCATCAAACGATGTGATTTTTATCAAACACAGGTCTGCTTTCTATCAATATTTTTACCTCCTCAAAACCAATTTAGGTTTGTCATCTCAAAATAAAGGAGTTTTTAGTTTCCTTTATTTTGAGGATTAATCCGTTTCTCTAACAAGCTAGCACACTCGACGTGATGCGTCTGTGGAAAAAAAGATCCACCGGTTGTACTTTCTTCAATTCGTATCCCAATTCTCGGTAGAGTTTGATATCACGCGCCATGGTTGCG